>Ga0209517_10000022_pt1 | contig 260140 bp, 227 predicted proteins | sample PeaSoiMetSII2010_FD_187695 | JGI IMG/M metagenome (GOLD analysis project Ga0209517, IMG submission 187695) | Peat soil microbial communities from Weissenstadt, Germany - SII-2010 (SPAdes) (version 2) | ecosystem: Environmental > Terrestrial > Soil > Wetlands > Peat | place: Germany... | reverse complement strand
GGGCTGTACTCAATCAGAACCTAGCCAGGGCAGTGTTCCGTTCGATTCGACGCTCGCGAACGACTATAGCCTTTGAGGCTCGCGCAAGTAGACTCCGCGCTGGTGTTGCGTCGACCCATTGAGACCGCCCGCATTGCCGGACATTTGGCATTCCAGTACTCCACTTCTGCGGTTAGCGCGTTTATCGGGAGTTGAACCGTCTAGCTAACGCACCGGACGGAGTATGCAGGACGTATCACGCGCCCCAGTAGTGGGCGTCGCACTGCAACCGCGGTGAACGACACTGCTTGGCCGTCGTACCATGGACAAATGAGGAAAGCTCGGAGAGAATCATTCACTGCGACAGTCGAGACGCCTGTGCGCGCGAATGAAGAGGCATGGCTTTCGCACAGCAACAAGGAGAGTCCCATCTCACTCACAATGAAGAGTAGAACTGGCGAACGATATGTATGGGGCGCAGCGGCCCTGATTTTGTTACTCGCGCCGTATTGCATTTCGGCTCGTCCAGTGGCGAAGGCCGCCGGAGTATTGTTGCAGGAACATCGACTCCTTCTCTATCACACGCATACGGGCGAGAGGCTCGACATCGTGTACCGCCTAGGGGATGACTACGTTCCAGAGGCGATCGCGAAGCTCGACTATTTCCTGCGAGACCATCGCACGGGGGAGATTCATCATTTCGATCCCAAGCTCTATGACATCTTGGAGGATCTGACGGTGGCTGTGCGACGCCCCGGCGCTGAAATTGACATCGTTTGCGGGTACCGCACACCTTGGAGCAACCAGTTCCTCCGCACGCATACCGAAGGGGTCGCCAAGAATAGCCTCCACATGCAAGCGCAGGCGATCGATCTCCGAATACCCGGCGTGGAAACCTCTCGTTTGCGCGATGTAGCTTTGTCCCTCCACCGCGGGGGCGTGGGCTACTACCCTCATTCGAATTTCATTCACGTAGATACGGGGCGCGTTCGTCAATGGTGCTTGGGGTGTGCCGCACGACAACCCGCTGCCGACTAGCGTGGGTAGGGATAACCCTTCTCCAAGGCTTGCTCAAGAGCGGCGTCGTGCCCGTAGATGTCGTCATAAAAATGCACCACGCCGTCTTCGGAAACAATCACAGTTCCATACACGATCAATACGGAGATCGTGTGTGCAAGCTTGACTTCCTCCGTCTTGGTTCCGCCCATCGCGGCGTGAATGTGATCGATATCCCAGCCTGGATTGTCGCGGAGAACCCACACAGCCAAGTCGACGGGTTTTTCCAGCCGGATACAGCCGTGGCTGAAGTCGCGCCTTGATTTCGAAAACAATTCCGTGGCTGGAGTATCGTGCATGTAGACGTCGTATTCGTTTGGAAACAAAAATTTAATGAGACCTAGCGAATTCTCGGGTCCCGGTTTCTGCCGGAATGAGAGCTTTCCCTCACGAACCTCTTGAAGAATTTCGTCGGTAACTTCCCCTGAGCTGATGACATTCCCATGGTCGTCCACGACTTCCATATTCTCTTTCGTCAGGTAGGCGGGATTACGCTTCAGGTCCGGGATAATTTCCGCTGTCGCAATCGACAGCGGCACGCTCCAGTAAGGACGGAAGATTACGGATCGCATCTTGCTCATGAAGATCGGTGTGTTGTGTCCGCCGAAGGCCTTGCCGACCACCACCTTCATCGTCACCGCGATCTTGAATTGGTCGTCATACGCCCGCAGCCGGAACTCCGGAACGTTCACCACAATCGGTGAATGCTGGTACTCATCGGGGAGCCAGCGCCAACGCTCGAGCGTGAGTTCCATTTGCCGCACGCGGCGGCTCAAAGGAACGTTTAACTCCGCCAGGGTTCGAGCGTCAATTTGTCCGTCGGGCGTCAGGCCGTGGCGTTCCTGGAAACTCTTGACCGCGTTCACCAATACGTCCTCGTAGATGGTATTGTCGGGCTGGAGAGCGGCGCCCTCCGGCAGATCTCCCACCAACCGAAGCAAGCGCGCCAAACGCGGCACACCCGGATAGGAAGCCCCCCGACTGATTGACTTCTTAACGGCCGGAAGAATTTCGCCATCGTCGCGGCGCGCGATCTCTCGGTAGTTTGCGAGCGCTCCGATCGTACGTTGATAACCGGGATATGAAGGTTCGACCTGCTCCAATACGCCCGGGACGTTCGGGGCATCAACCACGTGTTCGCGCAAGAATTCCGGCAAGTTGTATCTTCGCTGTGCGACGTCGACACCAAAATCGAGATGTTGCGGATTCACCCTGCCGATGTGCACGGCCGATATATACCGCATGGCCGAAATGGTTAGCGCAACATCGAATCGCACGAGGTCTGTTTCCTTAGGATTCTCAGTCGCCGGTCGGAGGCGCGCTAGGCGTTCCGGCCAGCGCAAACCGTCATAGTCGTCCGCAGAGAGACCCTTTTCGCCAGCACTCTGGAGGACTGCGATCATGGCTCGCGCTTGCGGCGTGGCGCCCATTTCTCTCACCCAGGGCAGCGCATCGCCGTATGCTTCGTAGAACTTGACCACGTCGTCCCGATGATCGCTGAAATCGGGCCACCGCAAGTCAGTTAAGCTTCCCGCTTCTAGAATCGCGTGCAGCGAGGCTTGGCCCTCGGGTCCGAGTGGCTCAGCGTCGCCGGTGGCTGGAGTCTGTGATTCAACCGATTTGAGTGGCGAAGCCGGACCATGGCTGCAGCCCACCGCGAGCAAGAGCAACAGGAGGAAGACTCGCGGCCTCAAACGATCGAGCAAACGTGGATTTCCCACTCGACTCGAAGTACGAAAGTCAGAACATGCTTGGCGAAATAGGCAATAAGGAATCATTCGAGAGACTTCCGGAGGCGCAACTATGGCCAGATCTTCTCGATAGGTTTGATGTCTTAGATCATCTCGGCGAACAGCATTTTTCATCTACGCGGCCTTCCACCGCCCACCGGACGTCGGCCCATTCCACCCCGCGGCCTTGCCGCAGGGGATTGATTTGCCCGGTTTGCTAGTTGGATGCGGGCCTACTTCTCCCGAGGTAGCTGCTCTGCTATCAGAGAATTTGGCGTTGGGTAGCAGAAAAGGCCCGGAAGTGAATAAACGCGGCTCTCCAACGCCGCTTCGCCCTAACTCCTAATTAGTCAGGTTATCAGACATTTGAAGTGATGCTTCACTTTTCGGGTTTGCGCGCTTATCGGGAGTTGAGCGGCAGACTGGCGAGCAAATCATAGGGCCCGCGGTTCATGCGTGAAGATACCGGGGGCCCTGGGTAGAGGTGACAATCCCGGTTTCTACCCGTCCTCCATGGCAAGGTTTGCGGTACGAGGGAATCGCCGAACGAGTGTGACATACCCCAGTGAGCTGTGACCGCCGTCACAGCAATATTAGAAAATCGAGTCCATCTGTTGCTGTCAGGAGAAGGTGAGAGGTGTACGATGGCATACAATCGACAAGAGGCCCTGCTTAATGCCCTGAAGTTGGAACTGAAGTTCTGCGAATTGGGTGGATACAATCCGGTTCAGGGAAGGCTTCCAGCGCGCGCGAGCGAGAATGATCCGATTTCAATGTTCCTTTTCCACGAAAGCACTCAGGAGTCGCGCAAAGAGCTTTCCATCTTCCGAGATTCTCCTTCGTGCCTGAACTATGGCTTGCCAGCGAGAGAGCATCCATGTTCGGAGTGCTGGCTCATCGCTTTCGTTCCAGCTGAGAAGCGAGGCGAAGCAGTCCCGTGCCACCATATTCCGCTGAACGAGGGCGGAGAGTCGGTGGCAACTCTCGGGGGGCCGGGCAACGCACCGGTCGTTCAGGGAGCCGTGCTCAATTGGCTTCGCCGGATGATTCAGCAGCTCGAAAGGGAACCTGCGCAATCGCAACAGCCAGCGGCGTGAGGCTAGGGGAATCGCAGACTGCCAGCGAATTGCTACCGGAGTCTGCTCGGCTAACTCCTGATAAGTTCTATAAAAGGGGAAGTCAAGAAAAACGCTTCGCCTGCGACCGGATTTTTTCTCTGCTTCCAGCCCCTGTCATTGACCAGGACGCGTCCTCGCCTTCCGTTCCCTGAGCTCGGGGCGCTACAAAAAGTCGTGTAGCGCTTTTGGTTTTCTCTGCCAGCGATTTTCATTCTTCGTTCGCGACGAAGCCAGTCCGTTCTGAGATCGTCAAGCAGTAGTGCCGGGTGCAAGTGTCATAAGGCTGCATTTCATCAACTTTTGAGTCTCACTCGTTGGCAAGCAGTAAGAAGGGTATGTCCGTCTCACGCAGAAGCAAATCGAGTGACGGTAATTTCTTTAGGAATTCCCGGCTGCCCAACACGAGCAGTCCGGATTCTTCGGCCTTGAGCGCCCGGAGTAGGTCGGCCTCGTCGTTGGCATCGATTTGACGATACCGGAGGTTTTTGGCCCTGCGCTGTGTCAGCTCATCGATCTCGTTTTGGAGCAGCACTCCGTTGCCGCGGCCTGCTGCATCAAGAAGCAGAGTGATGCCGTCCATCCCCGCGGCTTCCAACTGAAGGGCGGCGAGTAATCCTCGCTGCGCGGCGGGCGAACCATCATAGTAAACAAGCAAGTGTGCGTTCTCTGGTACTCCGTGCTCCGGCAAAAGGAACACGGGAAGCGAACTCGCCGCAAGTTCAAGGGCAGTCGAGCCTGTCCGAAGCCGACGATCAACCGCCCATCCCCTCTTGCCCAAAGCAAGGAGGTCGACATGCTTTGCGGCGGCCAAAACCTCAGATGCGACCTCGCCCCGCACAGTTCGAAAAGACCACGCAACCTGGGCGTGCTGTGCAGCTGCCTCCAGTGCTTTACGCGCCTGTTCGGATTGGGCCCTCAGCCTGGACTCCATACTGGCGCGAGTTAGGTGGGCTTCCGCGGCCGAGAAATAGAGCACCTCGCGGGTGCAGGGGATTTCCGCGAGACGCAAGAGCGCAGTATCTTCGACGAAAAGACCCGACAGTTCGGCATCCATTCTCACCGCCAAATCCACGGCGGCGTTGAGCGCCGCCAAGCTGTACGGTGATGCGTCCATAGCCACGAGAATCCGGCGAATAGCAAACGTGGGACTGAGCTTGCTCATGATTCGGTCTCTGTCTTCGTCCGTTGCGCGGCCATCCTTTTCTGCGCGAACTCGATGAGCCGAGCCTCCACTCTTTGGTTCACGCTCCCCTCGGGAAACTTTCCCGAAGCGTCGCGTTCTCCAGCCGGCAAGCCAGTTAGAATCTCGATCCCTTGGTCGATTGTCTCCACCGCGTAGATCTTGAAGGTCCCGGCGCGGACAGCATCTACAACTTCCTGCCTCAACATGAGGTGTCGCACGTTGGACGCGGGAATGATCACGCCTTGCCCATCCAGCTTTCGGGCCTTGCACAGGTCAAAGAAACCTTCGATCTTCTCATTGACCCCACCAATAGCCTGAACCTGTCCGTGTTGGTTGACGGAACCGGTGACGGCCAGAGATTGTTTAATGGGCAATCCAGCTAGCGCGGACAGCAATGCATATAGTTCGGCCGATGAGGCGCTATCTCCTTCCACGGCGCCGTAAGACTGTTCGAAGACTAGGCTGGCGGACAATGAGAGCGGATGATCTGCGGCATAGCGCGCCCCTAGGAAACCGGAGAGGATTAGCACGCCTTTCGAATGGATCGGACCGCCAAGGTCCACTTCCCGCTCGATGTCGATAACCTCACCCTTACCCATTCGGACACGCGCCGTAATTCGCGTAGCATGCCCGAATGCAAAGCTTGCCAATTCGACCACGGAGAGTCCATTCACTTGGCCAACCGATTCTCCGTGCGTATCAATCAGAAGTGTTCCACGCAGAACTTCTTCCAACATTCGCTCGCGAATGCGATCGGCGCGGCGAATCTGGGCATCGATGGCGCGCTGGACGTCTTCCGCACGTACCGTGAGCTGAGCGGCCTCGCGTGCCCGATAGTCCGCTTCGCGCAGCAAGTCAGCAAGAGTTCGGCGGTGCGTTAAGACTTTTTGCGAGTCTCCAGCCATGCGCGAGCCATGTTCGATCACCCGCCCGACGGCGTCGCGGTCGAACGGAAGCAATTCTTCCCGGCGGGCGGTTGTACCAATCAACCGCGCGTATAAGAGGTCCGTCTCCGAACTGCGATCCATGTGCTCTTCGAAATCCGCCGCCACCTTGAAGAGTTCACTGAATTCAGCATCGAACGAGCCAAGCAGGTAATACAGGAGTCGCTCGCCAACCAACACCACTTTGACGTTCAAGGGAATCGGCTCTGGTTCCAGTGAAACCGTGCTTACCAGACTCAACATCTGCCCGAGCGATTCAATGCGAATCTGCGAGGACTGCAAGGAACGCTTCAGTGCCTCCCAGGCATATGGCTGTAAAAGCAGTTTGTAGGCATCGAGGATCAAGTAACCGCCGTTTGCCCGATGCAAGGCACCCGACCGGATCAGATTAAAGTCGGTGGAAAACGCACCCAAGTGAGCCATGTATTCGACCTGACCTATTAAATTCTGATAGGTCGGGTTGTCTTCGTAGACCACAGGCGCACCCCGATTTCCGCCATGATCGACGAGGGCATTGACCTGGTAGCGCCGGAGAAGCGCCGATTCCCTAGGCGCAAAAGGTGTAGAAACCCTCATCATCGCAGCGAAAGGATTCTCCGGAGGCGCGAGGAATTCGTTCACGTTCTCGATGATGTCCGTTTGGGCCTTATTGAGAAAGTTCACTACTTGCGAAAGGTCCGCATATTTTTTTCGCAGCTCATCAATCAGGTGTCCCACAGCGAAGATAGCGACTTCGCTGTTCAACTCGCGTATCTTTTCCCGGCCCTCCTGCTCGTACCTTGGCATCTGATGCAAGGTGCTGTGGAGCTTCTCCTGCAACTTACTGATTGAGGATTGTATTTTCTGGCGCTCCGATTCGGGAAGTTTCTCAAACTCTTCGGGGCTTAGAACCTCGTTGTTTCGCGCGGGAGCAAGCACAAAGCCCGTTGGAGTGCCAATGACCGCAATGCCTTCTTGGTTGGCCTCTTGCTGAAGTTCTTCGAGGGCCTTCTCTTGGTGCTCTTTCACTTCCTGCTCGATGACGTGCTTGCGGGCCCTATAATTCTCAGTTTCAAAGGCGGATGGGATAGCTGACTTGAGATTCTCGAGCAGGCGCCGGACGTCTTCTCGCAACAGAGCGCCACGGCCGGGGGGAAGTCTCAATGCGCATGGCGTTTCCGGGCTATCAAAGTTGTTGACGTAGCACCAATCGTCGGGCGTTGGCTCCGTGGGTGCTCTCTTCACCAGGAAATCATGCACAATTGTATGCTTTCCTGTTCCGGCGGGTCCCAATAGGAAAAGGTTGAAACCCTGCCGGCGAATTCCGACTCCGAACCGAACTGCCTCCAGGGCACGATCCTGGCCAACAAACTCGGACAGGTCTTCCAGTTCCGCTGTGCTCTTAAATTTGAATTGTGTGACGTCACAGCGCCGGTACAGTGTTTCGGGCGCCAAGGGTTGTTGATCGGGCCTGCCGCTCACCGAAATAGTTCTCCTCTCGAATTCGTGTGAGAAGTACTGTACAGCAAAGTCGGTCGACAGCGGACATTCTGAATCGTTTTCTACAGGCATTGGTGTCAGTGCAGGAGTGATGAGACCCACATGTCCGATTTCGGCAAGCCGGAGTTCGAACTCGCCATCGTCGTGACGCTCCATCGTCCAGCGAAAGCCGCCAGGGACCACCATTCCCGGCTTCCGATGCCCCAGGGCTTGTGATGTAGGGCACTGCGTACGGGAAAACACCGCCACATACTGAAGTTGTGAATTTTCGGAAAACATGGAACACCCACGTAGTTTTACGGCAGCAACGTGTTCAGTGCTGCATCTTAAAAAGGGGTTTTTTTCGTGCTGGTTGAAAAGAGCCAACCAAGGAACCTGGGCGGAAATCCGCGGATTGCCCGCCGGGACGAAGGGGCACAGAACCCTGATGGTGTGCAACTGCGGCAGAGTCTTGTAGATTTGTTTCAAAAGTTCTCGCAATCCCCGGCCGAGTGCCTCCAATACGACAACGGATACCGCAGTTGGAAATATACATATGCGCAAGTCGGTCGCGCCGCCCATTGCTTTGCGAGGCGGTTGGGTGCACAGAGCATCGGCAAAGGTGAGAAAGTCATTTTCTGGTCTGAAAACCGTCCTGAGTGGGTCGCCGCGTTCTGGGGCTGCATCCTTAGCGGTGTCGTCGTTGTACCAATTGACTACCGCACATCACCCCAATTCCTGCGCCACGTTCAACAGATCGTCGATGCTCACCTCATCCTCGTCGGAGACGAAGTGCAGCTACCCTCCTGGGACCGCCAGCCGCCCGCATGGCGACTCTCTGACCTTGAATGGACCGGTGAGGGCTGCGAAACACCGCCGGTTCCCATCGAGCGAAACGACATCGCTGAGATCGTATTCACTTCCGGTGCGACTGGAGAACCGAAGGGCGTCGTCATCACGCACGGAAATATTTTGGCCAATATTGTGTCGCCGGAGCAGATCGTTTCCAGATACGCCAAGTGGTTTCGACCAGCTTTTCCGTTGCGTTTTCTGAGCCTGATCCCACTCAGTCACATGTTCGGTCAGGTGCTCACGCTCTTCATTGTGCCACTCATTCCCGGGGTAGCGGTCTTCATGCGCGGATATAGCCCGCACGAAATTGTGCGGCAAATCCACAGCCGACGCATAACCGCAGTTATTGCCGTGCCAAAGATGCTCGAGATCCTCAGCAAGCACGCTCTGCACCAATTCCCGGAAGCCGCTCATTTACCTTCGGCTCCATCACATTGGCTATGGCGCTGGTGCCGTTACCGCCGCATACATTCCTCCTTTGGATGGAAATTCTGGGCATTCATCGTCGGAGGAGCACCGCTTGCCAGGGAACTCGAAGAGTTCTGGTCCCGGCTCGGGTTCGCTGTCGTGCAAGGCTACGGTCTGACGGAGACAGCACCGGTCGTTACGTTCAACAATCCCTTTGATACCAAAGAAGGAACTGTCGGCAAGCCCATCGCCGGTGTAGAAGTCAAAATTGCATCAGACGGTGAAATCCTGGTGCGTGGTGAGAGCGTGACATCAGGCTACTACCAGGCTCCCGACGAGACCGCCTCGGCGTTCGCGGATGGCTGGTTTCATACAGGCGATCTCGGATCTTTCGATGATGCTGGCAACCTGATCATTCGAGGACGCAAGAAGGAAATAATCGTGACGCCGGAGGGCCTAAAGGTGTTCCCGGAAGATGTGGAGGTCGTGCTGAACGAGATGCCGGGAGTGCGGGAATCTGCAGTAGTGGGCAGAGATCGCGTGCGTGCGGTTCTGGTGCTTGAGGACTCCGTTGACCCGAACGAGGTTGTCCGCCGTGCCAACTTGAAACTCGAAGATCACCAAAAGATTCGAAGTGTCTCGACCTGGCCCGGTGAGCGGCTGCCGCGCACGGAAGGCACCCAGAAGCTGAAGCGCGGCGAAATCCAAGCTTGGGTCGACAGTGGCAGCTCGGCGCCAACAACATCAAGCGGACAGGAGATGATCGATCTTCTCCGACGATACGCTCCGGACCGTGCCATCACGCCGAACACGACCTTAGACGAACTCGGACTAACGTCCCTTGATCGTGTCGAACTCATGATTGATTTGGAGCAGCAGCTCGACACCAGCATCGACGAGTCGCTCTTGAGTGGCGCGCGGACGGTCTCCGAGTTGGGTGAGATCAGCATGCCTCCCAGCGCCCCGGAATTCCCTGCATGGAACCGCGTCTGGCTAGCGAAGGGGATTCGCAACGTCGCATTGACTACGGTCTGGCTCCCACTCACTCGGCTCTTTGCGCACACCCACATTTCAGGCCTCGAGCATTTGGCCTTGCTGCGGGGACCGGCCATCTTCGCGCCAAACCATCAGAGCCATCTGGATACGCCCTTGATTTTGTCTGCTCTGCCCGCGAGATTCCGTTATCGCGTTGCAGTGGCAATGTGGAAGGAATACTTCGATGCTCACTTTTCTCCGAAGCGTCACACTTGGTATGAACGGTTTCGGGATAGTTTCATTTATTCGCTCGTGGCGTTATTTTTCAACGCGTTTCCGATTCCGCAGACCGAAACTGGGGCGCGTCAGTCGCTGAGGTATATTGGGGATTTGATTGGCGACAACTGGTCCGTATTGTTCTTCCCAGAAGGTGAACGCACCGAGGCGGGAGAGATCAAGCCCTTTCAACCAGGCATCGGCTTGATCGCGGGGCGGCTCGGAGTGCCTGTTGTTCCCATTCGATTGCGGGGCGTCGAAAAGATCCTCCATCGACACGCATGGTGGCCCCGCCCGGGCCGCGTGGAGATAGCCTTCGGCCCGCCACTACACCTTAAGGGTCAGGACTACGTTGCCGTGGCGAAGCAGGTGGAAGAAGCAGTTCGTGCGCTCTAGGAGGTTTGCCGCCAAGTGAAGTACCGTCCGCCAGAATCCGGCGTTGCTGGCGGTTACCGCGCCTGATCCTTGGGACGCTGCATTTTGGCTCTCAACCCTTGACACAGATCAACGGTACGAGCCGCGCAACTCGCCGTGCCAGTTTCGCGTGCTCGGCCGCTTCCGCGACAGCGTTGACGTCTTTGTAGGCACCCGGCGCCTCCTCAGCCACACCGCGGAAGGATCGGGTGCGTATGAGCACGCCCTTTTCGTACAACTCATCAATAAGCTTGCGCCCTTGCCACCTCTTCGCCGCCTGTGTCCGGCTCATGGAACGCCCGGCACCGTGACACGCCGACGAGAAGGCAAGATCTTCACTCTCCCCCGTCCCGACCATAACATGGGACCCCGTTCCCATCGTTCCGCCGATCAACACGGGTTGTCCCACCTCCCGGAGGGAAGGAGGCAGATCTGGATGGCCGGGGCCGAAGGCGCGCGTCGCGCCTTTGCGATGGACGAAGAGCTCGCGGCTCTCGCCGTTAATGACGTGCCTTTCGATTTTGCAGGTGTTGTGGGAAACATCGTACAAAAGGGCGAGTTTGGCATCTGGCACGACTGCGCTGAAAGCACCACGAACCAGATGCGTAATGATCTGCCGATTCGCCAAGGCGCAATTCGTCGCGGCGCGCATAGCCCCAACATAGTGTTGGCCGAGTTCCGAGTTTATCGAGGCACAAGCGAGCTCGCGATCCGGGATTGGCCGATAACCATCGATCACCATGGCTTTCAGGTAGTCCGTCCCCACCTGATGGCCGAGGCCTCTCGATCCGCAATGGATGCTCACCACAATGTCGTTTAGTCGCAATCCAAAAACTGCGGCCGTCGCGGAGTCGAAGACCTCAGCCACTCGCTGGATCTCCAGATAGTGATTGCCCGAGCCCAGCGTTCCCATTTCGCGCGCTTGGCGCTTCTTCGCTTGATGTGAAACACACTCGGGCTTTGCACCGGATGCGCATCCTCCTTCTTCAATGCGTTCGAGATCTTCGGGGCGTCCATATCCACGGACTATGGCCCAATTTGCTCCACCGAGCAGCATCTCATCCATTTCCTCCTCGCTGAGACGGATGGCCCCCGTGCTCCCAACCCCAGCGGGCACTCTACTAAATAGCACATCTGCAAGTTCGACCTTTCGGGGCTCCAGTTGATCCGCTGTCAGGCCGGTATGAAGCGTACGTACTCCACAGGAAATATCAAAGCCAACGCCTCCTGCGGAGATCACACCGCCCTCATCGGGATCGAACGCGGCGACGCCACCAATCGGGAAGCCATAGCCCCAGTGGGCATCCGGCATCGCATACGCCGCGCGGCGGATTCCGGGCAAAGTAGCAACGTTGGTGAGCTGCTCGCGAACCTTTTCGTCCATGTCCTCGATCAACTGCTCCCCGGCATAGATGACACCCGGCACACGCATCTGACCAGTCGGTTCGATCCACCATTCGAAATCAGACCGGCGTGTAAGCGACTGTCGGTTCATGCATGCCCCCAAAGCGGCTTAGACATCGACCACGCACTCGGCGACCCACTGGCCCTCGTGATTATGAACGACTCTAAGAGCGGTGACGGTAGCTCCCTTTGCTTCGACTGCCACGCGATGGCGTTCGGGATCGACTTCTTCGCCGAGTAAGGTGCCGGTCAAGGAGCATCCAGATATGACGACGCGGAACTTGCTGAAGAGCATCGTCCGCACCGCCATTTCGTAAATGATCGCGTTGAGCCAGCTCACGAGCAGAAGTTCAAGATCTGGAGCGTCGCAATGGACCTCGACGGTCTCGCCCTGTCCAACCCTCGAAACGTCCGCCACAATCGCCGTGAGGGCGAGCGCTGCCTCTTCAAACGCCTCTTCGACGGTGTTACCGAACCCGCGTACACCTATGTCAGAGCCATGCGAAAAATGTTCCCAGCCATCCATAGATTTGCGTGACTCCGACACTCGGTATGCTGGCGAAGCCGTCAGGCAACGCGACGATTAATCTTCCCGTTCGACGCTCTGGAGAGCTGGCTGCACGGCTTGACGAAGCAGTGCCGTCACCTGCTCATCCGCCACCTGTGAGAAATCTTCGTAGAATTGCCCGATCGCGTAAAAGTCTCTCGGTGTATGGACACAGATGAGCTCATCCACCTCAGGTGCGAGCCGGCTGCAAGTTGACTGGGGAGCCACCGGAACCGCGACTACGACGCGAGCCGGCTTCATCTGTCGTAATGCCTTGATGGCGGCCCGCATGCTGGAGCCTGTGGCGATGCCATCGTCTATAAGGAGAACGGTTAGCCCTTCGACTCTTAAAGGGGGCTGCGCGCCCCGATAGAGATTCTCGCGTCGTTCCAGTTCTTTCTTCACCTTTGCAGTGATTTGCTCGATTTGTTCTTCAGAAATGCCTACAGCTTCTACGATCTCCCGGTCGAGCACGCGCATGCCGCCCGTGGCAATGGCGCCGAATGCGAGTTCCTCTTGTCCCGGAACGCCGAGCTTGCGCGAAAGAAATATGTCCAACGGAGCGCGCAACGCTCTCGCCACCTCAAGGGCGACCGGGACGCCGCCCCGTGGAATGCCGAGTACAACTACATCGTTGCGATTCGCGTATGCGCGTAACCGCTCCGCTAACTTGCGGCCGGCCTCTTGCCGATCTTGAAAGACCATGTGTTCATTTCCGAGAGCCATACCTGTCCTCTCGCCCTAACAAACTCCGAAACCTTAGGCGCTATCATCAGACAGCGTACAGGGTTGGACGGATGGTGCAGTGATGCGCATCACAGACGATTGCCGGAATGGACGCTACGTTTCGCTGAGCTTTATACGAACGCGGCCAATGGCCAAGCAAGCATCTTACGCTCGCCGTTTGCGAATCGATCTCAAATCGAAAAATGAGGTGGAACTGTTTAAATGGTTTCTGGCATGCCTGCTTTTCGGAAAGCCGATTCAGAGGGAGATTGCAGAGCAAGCCTATCGCGAACTCGTGGTGGCGCGGCTTACGAGTCCTACGGCAGTCTTGCGGGCAGGATGGGACAAGCTCGTCCTGCTGTTGGATCGGGCTCACTACGTCAGGTACGATTTTTCCACGGCAACGAAGCTTCTTGAGGTTTCCCGGGAGCTGAAGCGCCGTTACGGTACCCTAACGAACCTCCTTGCCCAGGCCAAGACTGCGCCCGAACTCTCGGGCAAGCTTCAGAACTTTAAGCATATCGGACCTGTAACCGCGCGTATCTTCCTTCGTGAAATCCGCCCGATTTGGTATCGCCGCGCGGCGTTGAATAAGCACACTTAACTGGAGACGTTCGGAGGCTGCGGTGCAATCTGTTCCCTCAGATCGAATCGCGCGATCTCCATACATTGTCGCGCCTGATTCCATCTGGTCCGGGTGTGGAAGCCGGTACAAAGCTTCTTCATTTTTTTAGCGATGCCTAAGGCATAGACCCCGTCGGCAAGAGAAGCATGGCACCGGCGAATCAGCGTTGGGTACAGGCGCAGACCTTGTGGAATCCTGTCTGCCATCTCGATCACGTAGATGAACGATTGGTCATTGCGCTCAATTGTGTCAACCGCATAATCGTCGACAAAATTGCCGGCACCGTACAGAATTGGCCGGTCTTTGTAGAACTCGATCCCGCGGAAAACGTGGCTTGAGTGACCAAAAATGATGTCTGCCCCCGCTTCGATAAGTGCACGAGCGAAAATGACATGTTCTTGAGGAGGACGGTAACCCCAATTGGATCCCCAGTGAGCGGACACAATCAACAAGTCCACAGCTAGCCTGCTTTCTCGAACGATGTCCAGCAGCTTTGCCGCCCGCGGATCACGTAGGTCTGTAGGGACATAGAAAACGCCAGGCTGGGCTGAAGTCGCTTCCCAATCGGGCTCGTTGTCGGTGAAAGCAAGCAGTCCGAGCTTTCGCCCACACACTTCGGCTGTGGCAACACGCGATGCTTGTGCATGGTTCAGCCCCGCTCCGCTGTGGATGATTCCGGCTCGATCCAGTATCTCAAGCATCTCGCACAACGCGTCATATCCGTAATCAAGGACGTGATTATTAGCCAGAGAAACGGCGTTCATCTGGGCGGTTTCGAGCACTGCGATGTTCTTTGCAGCCGATCGAAAGTGAAAGGGCTTGGGATACGCAGACCACGGAGTCCCTCGATTCGAAATAACACATTCGAGGTTACAGAACCGCCAGTCCGCGCTACGCAGAATCGGAAGCGTATCTCCCCACGGGTACTCAGGCGGTGCATTTTCCAGGACTTCGTTCACTAGACGCCCCAGCATGCAGTCGCCGAGCAACACTAAATTGAGAGGTCTTCTGCTCACACCTCCGGAGGCCGACGTGCTCCGTTGATCATCGGGCGGGTCCGTTTCGGCGATATTCAAGAGTCATGCCTCCCTCTGTTCTTACGAGAGTGCGGCGTGAGTCGGGGGTATCACGGTCATTCGGCGCGAGCAGTCACTCGTCTAGCCTCTTTGTCCGGCCGTGACAACCTCTCTCCGATGAGCGATACGACCGAGACGACCGTTACGTTTGCGGCGTCTATGTCAGAGCGCAAAGGAACTGTGTCTGTGCAAAATATGCGCTTCACACCGAGGGACCATAACTGCGGCCACGACGATCCCGTGAAGAGACCGTGGGTGACCAGGATGTAAATCTCTTGAACGCCGGCTGCCTTCAGTTTTTCGCAAGCAGAGACCAGGGTCTCACCCGTGTCAATCATGTCGTCGACAATCGCGACCCTGGCCCCGACTGCGCCGACGGGGCCGTGATGGATAATTCCTTTTTCAGTCCTTTTTTTTTCAAAGTATGGCGTCACGCCTGTCGGCACCCCAGCCGCTCTCTTCACGGCCTCGCAACGGCCAATTGCTCCGCTATCGGGTGCCACAATCGTCGCATCTGTCAGTCGATGCTTCTGAATGACTTCGGCAAACAGGTTGGCCGTCGACAAGGAGAACAGTGGGATGGGAAATAACTCCTTGTCGCGTTCACTATGCACATCGACGGTCAGTACCTGGTCGATTCCGGAACCCTTAAGGAGCGCTCCAACCCACGCGGTCCCCAAGCTTTCTGCGGGCTTGACTTTGTCCTGCCTGCTGTAGGCAAGATAAGGAAGCAGGGCCGTGACCTTATCCGCTCCTTCTTTCTTGAGGGTATGCGCGAGCAGCATTACCGAAAGCAAGCATTCGTCCGGGGGAGCGATTGTTCCCAATATCACGCAATGTTCGCCGGATACAGAGCCCTCGACGCTCGCGTACAATTCTTGATTGTGGAAGCGGCGCACGGTAAATCCGCCCGCTTGTACGGAAGCAATGGCCCGCAGCTGCCGGGCGATGTTCTCATAGGCCGAAAAGCCAAACAGAATCATAGGCATTGCTCAATCGCTGGCCCTCGGCGTGGGCGCGCCCCATGCCTGCTCCGTCAGCTCAAGCCGCCGTGCCTTTTGCCGCTTCCTGAATTCCCTGTTTGGGAACGATGCGCACAGTGCTGGCCTGAGGCCCTTTTTCTCCCAGCTCTTCAACAAACCTGACAGTCGCCCCCACCTTTAGACGGAGAAAACCTTGGCCAAGAACGCTGTTCTTGTGAAAATAGATTTCGCGTCCGTCTTCCGAAACCAGAAATCCGTAACCCTCGCGCGGAAAAATCTGGCTGACGCGAGCCTCCGGAAGCGGAGCGTGAGTCTTGATGTCGCCCCTCTGGCGGCGAGCGTAATCCTGCAAACGACGGCCCGCCGCTTTGAACGCATCACTGATTGCGATCCGAAGATCCTTATGCGGGATCTGTGTTTCCACATTCTTCTGAAGGTCCCGTTTGCCCGATTGCCGAGCCTGACCGCTTAGGCTTGGTTCTCGCTTCACTACAATCTCGCCCTGCGGCACGGTCAGATCAATTCGGACGTGATACGGGCTTCCCTTCTTGTGGTGGCGATGCGGAATTTCAATCATCACGCGGCATCCCATCAGTTGACTGTAAAGGGCGTCGAGCTTAGCTGCACCGGCGCGAACCAATTCTTCTATTTCTTCCGACGGCTTCATATTTCGGAATGTAATCTGCAGTTCCGATTTCATGGCGGTACCTCCCCCTCGTATTACAGTTCGGACGATTGCCTCAGTGCTAGCCCACTCCCTTTGTAATCTTTTTGCTGGCCGTTCCGCAATCTCCCCAGAATCCCCATTGGCCGCTCGCGCCACACGCCGTCTTCTTCATACTTCAGCGTGTAAACGTGGAGCAAACGCCATCCCGCATCGAGGAGGCGATTGACTTCTTCCCGGCCGCGGGCTTCCAGGTTGTGCCCCACGACTTCGACGACGTCCAGTTGCCAAAGGGGCAGTCTATCGACGAGGCCGATTGGCAACTCATCTCGTACTTGTTCGCTATGCGCTTTTCGCTTGGCCATGGTGGCCTCATGTCGCGCGGAATGCCTAATTACACAAAGCAAGTCGAACGCTTCTTCTCATTCCCTTATGTATAAGACTTTTATTACAGGGTCTGTGATCCCAGTCACGTGCCAGAAGATCATTCCATCGGCATCTCGTGAACCGGTGTGCGGCCGGTCTTCGGTTCGGGCACTTCGGTGAGTGTTGCCTCGGTTAGCAGAAGCACGCCAGCCACGGAGACCGCATTCTCGAGCGCCGTTCGAACCACCTTGGTCGGATCGATGATGCCCGCCGCAACCATATCCACGTATTCGCCTTTTGAGGCATCAAGTCCGTAATTCCCAGTCCCATTGCGCATCCGGTCGGCTACCACGCCGCCGTCAAGATTCGAATTCTCGGCAATCTGGCGTGTCGGAGCTTCGAGTGCACGCTTGAGAATAAGCAGTCCGGTTCGTTCGTCCCCGGAGCATTCACTCTCCGCGCGCTGTACGGCATCAATAGCGCGCAGCAAAACGAGTCCGCCGCCGGGCACAATTCCTTCCGCCATCGCAGCCTTGGTCGCGCTGATGGCGTCCTCGAACGCCTCTTTGTGATTTTTCATCTCGGTTTCGGAAGGAGCACCCACGCGAATAACAGCGACTCCGCCGGACAGCTTGGCGAGCCGCTCTTGCAATTTCTCCTTATCATAATCGGAGGTGCTCTGCTCGATCTGCTTGCGAATCTCGTTGCACCGGCCCTCAATGGCACTCTTTAAACCAGCGCCTTGGACAATCGTCGTTTTTTCCCGGTCGATGATCACTCGCTTAGCCTTGCCGAGTTCGTCGAGTTGGAGGTTTTCGATCTTGAGGCCCAGCTCCTCTGCCAGTACCTTGCCTCCCGTCAATATGGCGATGTCCTGAAGAATCTCCTTTCGCCGGTCGCCAAACCCCGGAGCTTTCACTGCTGCCGAGATGAGCACGCCCCGAACCTTATTGACGACCAGCGTGGCGAGAGCTTCCCCTTCGACATCTTCGGCGATTACCAAAAGGGGCCGAGCGGATTTAGCGACCTGTTCGAGGAAAGGAAGGAAATCCTGAAGGCTCGCGATCTTCTTCTCGTGAATGAGAATGAGCGGATCTTCGAGAACTACTTCCATTTTCTCGGGGTCGGTCACGAAATAAGCAGAAAGGTAGCCGCGATCAAACTGCATGCCTTCGACTACTTCTAGGGCTGTTTCCGTCCCTTTGGCCTCTTCGAGTGTGACCACGCCATCCTTTCCGACTTTTTCCATCGCGTCTGCGACCAATTCGCCAATCGCCGTGTCGTTGTGGGCAGACACGGTTGCGATTTGAGCCTTCTCGCGACGGCTGGCAACCGGACGGGAAAGCGCTTGTATTGCTTGGACAGCGACTCGAAGGCCTCGATCGAGTCCGCGCTTCAATTCAACCGCGCTCGCTCCCGCGGCAACGTTGTGCAATCCCTCGGCGAAAATCGCGTGCGCCAGGATTGCTGAAGTGCTCGTGCCATCGCCGACTGCATCTCCGGTGCGCTCTGCCGCCTCTCGAATCATCCTGGCGCCAAGGTTCTCCTCTGGGTCTTCCAGTTCAATTTCCTTCGCGATTGTGACGCCATCATTGCAAACGATGGGGCGGCCCCACTTCTTCTCGATCAGAACGCACTTCGACTTGGGGCCAAGCGTAACTCGAACGGCATCGGTCAGCGCGGTTGCGCCTTTCAGGACTTTCTCCCGCGCCGCAGACTTGAACAGCAAACGCTTAGAAGGCATCGCCATCTCTCCCTTTCGTGGACGACAAAGAAATCCATGAAGAACTTCTCAGCCACATCGGGCCCTCGGCCACCGAGACATACTTATAGATCTCCGGCGGCGTCCTTGATGCGCATCTAATGCCCAAAATTCCCCACGAGTTCTACTTGCGACAGGATGTGCCCTTTCATCGCCCGCTCGAGCTCGCCCTTGCTGACTCCGGGTTCGAGATTCATTTTGGAGTCCAGGGCGTAGAGCTTGAAAAAATAGCGGTGAACGGTGCCCCTCGGCGGGCACGGCCCGTTGTAACCTAGCTTTCCGAAATCGTTGCGCCCTTGACGCGCGCCGCCGCGTAGCTCGCGATCCTTCGGCACTCCCTCGCGCAATTCTCGTGTTTCGGCGGGAAGATCATAGATAACCCAATGGACCCAAGTGCCGCCGGGGGCGTCTGGGTCGTCCATCACTAAGGCGAGGGCCTCCGTTCCCTTCGGGGGATCAGTCCAAGTCAGTGCCGGAGAGACGTCGGACCCGTCGCAGGTGAACTTTTTCGGAACTGCGCTTCCTCGAAATGCCGATGTGGTCAATCGAAATGACATTATTAAGATCTCCCAAATTGACTCTGTTCGTTGGTGCCCAGTCGCCAGAACTCTTTGGCCTGCCCCTAAGGGTGGCGCAGAGACCTCTCAAACGTTGTGACGTGCATCACAAAATCGCGTGATAGCAGTCACGCCGTCCGCCATTTCCTGAGTCTATCTTTCAAGCAGACTGGTCGGCATCCGATCATGTGTCTATTGGCGGAAAGGATGGGACAACATGGAGAACCAATACACGTACCGGGTCAATGCGTCCTCAACGACTATTCGCAGTGGCCTCGTCGCTGCCAGTGGGATTGAGCCCTCAATCGAGTTTAGTGCTCCTCCCGAGTTCCAGGGAAAGCCTGGCTGCTGGACACCAGAACATTTTCTAATTGCAGCCGTGGCAGGCTGCTTCGTCAGCACCTTTTCTGGAATGGCCCATATTTCCAAACTCGATTTTCTCTTGCTCGATTTGGAAGTCGAAGGGACCCTTGAGAGAGAAGAGGGAGGCTGGCGGTTCACTCAGTTCAACCTGCGTCCTCGACTGAAAATCGATCTTCAGAAGGACCGCGACCGCGCCATTCGCCTTCTCGAGAAGGCCGAAAAGACGTGTCTTGTAGCGCGCTCGCTCAACAGCCGGATTGTGTTGAAGCCTGAGGTGTTGATCGAAGAGCCCCTTCTACAAGGAGCGGAGATAAGCATCGATCCATAGTCGTCAGCGGATTTAGTTCATCACCTCTTTGCGTCAGTCGTTTTTGATGGCGAAATGGATGCGCGAATAGCGGAGACTCAAAAGCCCCTCCCCGAGAATGGGTCAACGAGTCGGAGGAAGCATAGTGGCTTGGCAGACGATCGCAAAGTCGACGCGGGACTGGGCAGTCGCCCCGAACCTCGGGGACTATGACGAGGCGCGGAGAACATTCTCCTGGGAATGCGCTCTCCGGGAACTCGACGGTCTTCCTGAAGGAAAGGGACTCAATATTGCCCACGAAGCCGTCGACCGCCACGCGAACAGCCCGCATCGCGATCACCTGGCCTTCCGATGGCTCGGCAAGAATGGCGAGGTGGAGGATTACACGTACCTCCAACTCCAAATACTCACAAGCCGCTTTGCGAATGTGCTCCAGAATCTTGGAGTGAAGAAGGGAGACCGTGTCTACGTCCTGGCCGGGCGGATTCCGGAACTCTATATTGCCGCCCTTGGAACACTGAAACACCGAGCTGTTTTTTGCCCCCTCTTCTCAGCGTTCGGCCCGGAGCCAATTCGCGCGCGTCTCACCATCGGTCAAGCCAAGGTTCTCCTCACCACGCAAATGCTGTATGAGCGGAAGGTGAAATCGATTCGATCTTCCGTGCCTTCTCTAGAGCACATTTTGCTGATAGGAGATGACCGACAGCCGACGAACGTGCCAAGCACAGTGGACTATCGCCGTTTGATGGAGCAGGCGGATGACAGCTACGTTATCCAGCCGACAGACCCGGAGGATGTTGCTCTCCTTCACTTCACAAGTGGAACCACGGGTACTCCGAAAGGAGCGGTTCACGTTCATGGGGCGGTTATTGCGCACCACATCACTGGCAAACTCGCGCTCGATTTTCACAACGATGACATCTTTTGGTGTACCGCCGATCCTGGCTGGGTGACAGGCACTTCCTATGGCATTGTGGCGCCACTGACGAACGGTATTGCCAGCATCATCGACGAAGGAGACTTCGACGCGGAGCGTTGGTATGGGATTCTCCAGTCTCAGAAGGTTACGGTGTGGTATTCGGCTCCGACCGCGATTCGAATGCTCATGAAGGCGGGCCCTGAAATAGTCCGGAAATATGATCTGCACTCGCTTCGCTTCCTGTCGAGCGTTGGTGAGCCACTGAATCCCGAAGCGGTCGTCTGGAGCAAGGAGGTTTACGGGCTCCCATTTCATGACAATTGGTGGCAGACGGAAACCGGTGGCATTATGATCGCCAACTTCGCGGCAATGGATATTCGGCCCGGGTCGATGGGCCGTCCTTTGCCCGGCATTGAAGCGGCGATCGTGCGTCAAACGGAGGACGGCACCGTGGAAGAGATCCGCGAATCAGATGTCCAGGGTGAACTGGCTCTTCATCCGGGCTGGCCGTCCATGTTCCGCGCATACTGGGGAGAATCCGAGCGTTACAAAAAGTGCTTCGCCGGCGGATTCTACCTAACGGGTGACCTCGCCAAGTGCGACCAGGATGGCTATTTTTGGTTCATCGGAAGGAAGGATGATGTAATCAAGACCTCAGGCCATCTCATTGGGCCATTCGAAGTGGAGAGTATTTTGATGGAACACAAGGCCGTGGCGGAGTCGGGCGTCATCGGAAAGCCCGATCCGATAGCGCTCGAGATCGTGAAAGCCTTTGTCGTTCTCCGCCAGGGTTTCGAGCCAACGGAGAACCTGCGCCGCGAATTGCTGGCATTCGCGAGGACGAAATTGGGAGCGGTCGTCGCTCCGAAAGAGATTGAATTTGTTGCCTCCGTTCCTAGGACACGCAGCGGCAAAATCATGCGCCGCTTGCTGAAGGCGCGAGAGCTCGGTCTGCCCGAGGGCGATCTCTCGACATTGGAAACAAACTAAATGTGCGCCACCACCCTTTCGCAACGCCCGCCAGTCGACCGGGAGCACGCCTTGTTCCTGCTGCAAGAGATGCTGCGCGTCCGCCGGTTCGAAGAGAAAGCGGCAGAGATGTACAGCCTCCAGAAAATCCACGGCTTCCTTCACCTCTATATTGGTGAGGAAGCGACCGGCATAGGGGCGATGCAGGCTTTCTCTCCCGACGATGCGATTGTGGCGACGTATCGAGAGCATGGCCACGCGCTGGCCCGCGGCATTCCCGCCCGCGTCTTGATGGCCGAGATGTTTGGAAAAGTCACTGGATGCAGCCGTGGACACGGCGGCTCGATGCACTTTTTCGATGCGGGCAAGCGCTTCTACGGCGGTTACGCGATCGTAGGAGGTGGCTTGCCGATCGCCGTCGGCCTCGCCCTGGCTGACAAGCTGCAAAATCGCAGCAGAATCACTGCTTGCTTCTTCGGAGACGGAGCAGTTGCTGAAGGCGAGTTTCACGAATCACTGAACCTTGCCGCGCTCTGGAAGCTCCCTGTCGTTTTTCTCTGCGAGAACAACCTCTATGCGATGGGCACCGCGCTAGCGCGCCATCAGGCTCAGACGGATATCAGTCGCAAAGCTGGTTCGTATGGCATGGCTTCGAATGCCGTGGACGGAATGGATGTTCTCGCAGCCGAAGCAGCCGTGAGGCAAGCCGCACAGTCCGTGCGAACCGGAAACGGGCCCTTTCTCTTGGAGCTTCGAACCTATCGATTCCGCGCTCATTCGATGGCCGATCCGGACTTGTATCGCACGAAAGCGGAAATCGAGGAGTGGAAGAAGCGCGATCCGATCGTGCTCTTCCAATCTCGCCTCCGGGAATGGGGATTCTTGGAAGATTCTGATCTGGAACGCATCGAAACGAAGATCGGCGCGGAGATTGACGATGCCGTCCAGTTCGCGGAGGATAGCGCCCCGGAACCGATCGAATACCTGCTGAAGGATGTCGAGGGGCAAGTAACAACGTGACCAAGATGACTTATCGCGAAGCCGCGCGGGCAGCCATGCGCAAAGCCCTTCGCGAAGATCCTCGCGTTTTTCTGATGGGCGAGGATGTCGGCGGTTACGGTGGGGCATTTGCAGTTAGTCTCGGCCTGCTCAAGGAGTTCGGGCCCGAACGGATTCGCGATGCGCCACTTTCGGAATCGGCTTTTGTGGGTGCGGGAATCGGGGCCGCGCTTGGCGGGATGCGTCCAATTGTCGAGATCATGACCGTGAATTTCAGCATGCTGGCCATGGATCAGATTCTGAATAATGCTGCGGCTTTGCGGCACATGTCGGGCGGGCAGTTCAACGTGCCGCTCGTCGTGCGCATCGCCACCGGCGGCGGGCGCCAGATGGCGGCGCAACATTCTCACAGTCTGGAAGGCTGGTACGCGCACATCCCGGGAATCAAGGTCCTGACGCCGGCGACCGCGGCCGACGCATACGGCATGTTGCTGGCTGCCCTTCGCGAACCGGACCCTGTTTTCATCTTCGAGCACGCCACTTTGTATCCGCTGGAAGGCGAAGTCGACGAGGCAGTCCAACTCATGGATATCACGCATGCGTCTGTAACTCGCCCGGGAAGGGACGTCACCCTGATCACATACGGCGGAACGCTCGGCAAGACAATGCAGGCAGCCGATCGCCTGGCCCAGGAAGGCATCGATGCAGAAGTCATCGATCTTCGATTGCTGCGCCCTCTCGATGCACCGACAATTTTGGCTTCCGTCGCAAGGACGCACCGGGCGGTGGTGATTGATGAAGGTTGGCGCACAGGGAGCTTCTCCGCCGAAGTCAGTGCCCAGATCATGGAAAATGCCTTCGATGATCTCGACGCACCCGTGGCGCGCGTTTGCAGCGCTGAAGTGCCTATGCCCTATGCGAAGCATCTCGAGGCGGCGGCCCTGCCTAAGGTTGAGGAAATCGTGGACGCGGCCCGGGAGATGACCATTCGCCATGGCTGAGTTCGTCATGCCGCAGCTCGGCGCAGACATGAGCGCAGGCAAACTTTTGGGCTGGCGCAAAAATGTCGGAGAGAGCGTCAGTCGAGGGGACATTATTGCCGATGTCGAGACGGACAAAGCGGATATTGAGGTAGAAGTCTTCACAAGCGGTGTCATCGAAAAAATCCTCGTCCAGCCCGGAGAGAGGGTGCCCGTCGGAACGGTTCTAGCCATCATCCACCGGGAAGGTGAGGCCCCTAAAGGTGAAACTCCCGCTGCTCCAAGAGTTGCGCCGAGTGAAGTGGCTCCCGCAAGGCCGGCGGCCCGGGTGATGCCTGTACTCCCTTCCATAACAGCAGCCGAGCCGGGACGAGTACATGTCTCGCCAGTGGCCAGAAAGGCGGCGGCTGAACTCGGAATTGACCTGGCTTCCTTGGCCGGAACCGGGCCCGGTGGCCGAATCACTTTGGAAGATGTCCAGAAGGCGGCGCAGGCTAAAGCAGTACAACCCGGGCCCATCCCGGAGTTGGATCGCCGGACACGGATGCGGCAGGCGATCGCCGCGGCGATGGCAAGATCGAAGCGCGAAATCCCGCACTACTACTTGAGTACCACAATCGATATGAGCCGAGTCATGGCTTGGCTTACGCGAGAAAATCTGAAGCGTTCCGTCGAAGATCGGCTACTGTACGGCATACTTCTTCTTAAGGCGGTGGCCTTGGCGCTGCACGACGTTGCCGAGTTGAATTCCGTGTGGAGCGCAGGGAAGGCCGTCCAGTTAACCGATATACATGTAGGGGTAGCCATTTCTTTGAGAGGCGGCGGACTCGTCGCTCCGGCTCTGCATAATACCGACCGCCGGAGTCTGGACGAACTCATGAAGGACTTCCGCGATCTTGTTCAGCGGGCGCGGTCCGGATCCTTGCGGAGTTCGGAACTGAGCGACCCGACAATCACGGTTACTAGCCTTGGAGAGCAGGGTGTCGAGGCCGTCTTCGGCATCATCTATCCTCCTCAAGTCGCACTGGTGGGCTTCGGCAAGATCACGGATCGTCCCTGGTCATCGGAAGGTCAGATTGTCTCTCGGCCCGTTGTCACGGCCACATTGTCTGGGGATCATCGCGTTAGCGACGGCCATCGTGGCGGCATCTTTCTCGCCGCCGTCGACAGGCTCTTGCAAGAACCGGAGAAGCTATGACGAAGGACGAGATCAAAGAAGCGGTTCTTCGCGTCCTTGGTCAAATTGCTCCGGAGGCCGACTTGTCGCAAGTTAAGCCGAAACTGAGAATTCGCGACCAGTTCGACATCGATTCCATGGACCTCTTGAACTTCGTCATTGGGCTTCACAAGGAATTCAAAGTAGAAATCCCCGAAGCGGATTACCCCAAGATGGCTACCTTGGACGGCTGCGTCGACTACCTTGCATCTCATCGTGGTGTTTAAAGCTTCTCGCGTAGCTGCCGCGTTACGTAGAGCGAAAAAACTGTTTTCGGAACACCAAAGAGAGCTCATCTCAACCCCACGTCTTCAGCTGGAGTCCAAATCTCCACGCCCCGACCACTCAACTTCTGGTGTTCTGGCTTGGTCGGATGGATGCTGATTGTGCCGGACGCCGAAGTTGACTAGGAGAAATGAGGCAGGCCGAGGTGCAGTAATTCGGTCAGCTCGCTTGCGGTCACAGTTGCTCGCTCGCCGGTGTCTAAATGGATGGTCGCCTGCCGCCCGAACGTTCGCCCCTCGACCGCGCCTGAGCCTTTGACCACGAAATAGATCGAGTTCTCATCGAGTGGCAGAGCGGCGCCGGCATCCAGGCGGTAGAATGCGATTCGCGTACCTCGTTCCGAAAATTCACCCATCAGTTTGCGACTGACGCCGGGCTGTCTCGCAACAGGTATCCAGTCGAATTTCTCCGGGTCCATAAACACGGGACGGAGGTAGCGCTCTCCCGGATACACGAGCGGCCGCCCGTTCACCTGCTCCCACACTGCTTCGTAGGCGTCCTTGTTGATTTTGCCGCTATCCGCCTTGAGCCGCGTGTACACGCCCTTCGCAAATGTGCCGGACTTTGCGAGTTCGGCGGCAGCTTTTTCGTATTGTTCGGCGAAAATGTAGCCGCTGCCGCTCGCGCCGCCGAATTGCAAAACCAGCGTCAGACTGTGCGACGCGCAAGTTTGTGGGCCGTAGTGCGTGCCCTCTGGAAAGTATGCGATCGAGCCCGGCTTCATCACGCCGTCGGCAGCGAAATCGAAATCGCCCTCGAGCTGAAAACGCACCTGATCGAAATTGTGGCGGTGCCGCGGCGAGTAGTAGGTGGGCACGGAACCCAGTTGCAGCGAAAAGTTTCCTGGGGTTCCCGGCTTGCCAGTCAGGAGCCGCCGCGAACGAAAAATTCCCTCGCGCACGTGCTGGCGCTCAATCATCGGGACGCTCTCAAGATCAATAACTTGGGCCACCGAAATCTTCCCCTTTCGCGCGAACGGCGCCGTCAACATTGAATTCCGCGCGCGGCCGGCACGCATGTGTTTATCAGAGGTCACCTCGCGAAATCAATGTCAGCCTCGCCCATGCACGCTTCGCGGCGATTTCCGCGCGGGCGAGTTCCGCCCGGTGTGGGCGGGTTTCGACTTTTCGCCGCCAGTACGAAGGTACTGAAACCGAGTGTCCCAATATGGAACCGACGACCTATCGACCAGGACGGCGGTCCCACATAGCCTAGCTTGGGCGCGCAAAACGCACGCGGGGAAAAATGCAGACCCTTCTCCAAGTTACAGATTTGTCGATCTCTTACCGCTCCGCCTCCACGAGCGTCCATCACGTCGCCGTGAGCCGCGCCAATTTCGAGATTGCGCCGGGCGAGGTCTTGGGGCTCATGGGGGAATCGGGGTGCGGGAAGACGAGCCTCGCGCTTGCGATGCTGGGGCTGCTTTTGAGGGACGAGGCGGGCGTGACGGGCTCGATCACTTTTCGAGGGGAAAACCTGCTCGCGATGGGCGAAAAGGCCCTGCAACGGATTCGGGGCGCGGGAATTTCGATGGTGTACCAGGAGCCGGGAATTGCGCTCAGTCCCGTGATGCGCGTCGGGATGCAGATCGCGGAGGTTGCGCACGCGCATCAGCAGTGGGACTGGAAGAAGTGCCGCGCGGAGACGCATTCGATGCTCGCCCGCGTGGGTCTGACCCCGACGGAGCGGATTTTTTCGGCCTATCCGCACCAATTGAGCGGAGGACAGCTCCAGCGCGTCGTGCTGGCGCAGGCGCTGATTTGCGGGCCGGCGCTCGTGATCGCCGATGAGCCCACGGCGTCGCTCGACGCGCGCAGCCAGGCCGATTTCATCGCACTATTGCGCGAACTGAAGCAGGGCCTACGGATTTCCCTTCTACTCATCAGCCACACGCCGGAAATTCAGGCGAGTCTGGCCGATCGGATCATTGTGATGAAGGACGGCGAAATCGTCGAAGAGGGAAGCTTTGACCGCGTGTATTGGAATCCGGTTCATCCCTACACGAGGACTTTGTTGCGGAGAGACCGCGAGACGACGCGAGTGCATTCCGAGCGAGAACACGCGGCGGATGGTGAGCTCGTTTGGTGGCGGGAAAGACTCTGAAGATGGACTCTGGAACACAATTCGGGGCTGGCGGCGCGGAATCGCTGGTGCGGATCGAGCGCCTGACCAAGTGGTATGTGCAGCGGCGCGCGTTGACGCGCGCGGAATTCACCGTGCACGCACTCGATGACGTAAACCTGACCATCTATCCGGGCGCCACGCTTGCGCTCGTAGGCGAATCGGGCGCCGGGAAATCAACTCTTGGCAGGTGCCTCGCGCTGCTCGAGAAGCCGACTTCGGGAGAGATCTGGTTCGAAGGCAAGGACCTGCTGAAGCTTGATCGGAAAGAGCTGTTCCCGATTCGCCGCCAGATTCAGATGATTTTTCAGGACTCAGCCTCGGCGCTGAATCCGACCATGAACGCCGGTGAAATAATCGCGGAGCCGCTCGCCATTCATGGGGAGGGTACGAAGGCGCAGCGTCGCGAGCGGGTAAGGGAACTGATGGAACAGGTCGGCTTGCCAGCCAGCGCTAAGGATAAGCGGCCCCTCGAATTCAGCGGCGGGCAACGGCAACGTCTCGCGATCGCGAGGGCGCTGGCGCTCGAACCGAAACTGCTCATTCTCGACGAAGCCTTGTCCAGTCTCGATCTCGCGAACCAAGAATTGATCCTGAAGCTGTTGGCCGATTTGCAGGTGGCGCACTCGCTCACGTACCTGCACATTTCTCACGACCTGCGGTTGGTGTCCGAGTTCGCCGATGAAGTTGCGGTGATGCACGATCGAAGGATCGTGGAGCAGCAGCCGGCGGCCGAACTCTTCATACGCCCGCGAAGCCGCTACACCCAAGGACTACTTGCCGCGATGCCGTCGCTCGAATCCATATGCGATGGACGGCTGGCTTAGGAAACCGTGATCAAATTCGCCACAAAACGGCTGATCCACGCGACGCTGCTGCTGATCGCCGTGTCATTCTTCTCGTTCGCGTTGTTGCAACTCGCGCCGGGCGATTTTTTCGATGAGATGCGGCTCAATCCCCAGGTGTCGATGCAGACCGTCAACACTCTTCGCACCGAATATGGTCTGGACCAGCCGTTGCCGATACGCTATGAGCGCTGGCTGCGATCCGTGCTGAAGGGCCACCTTGGATTCTCGCTTGCGTCGAACAGCCCGGTTGCGCCGCTGCTCCGCAAACGCGCTCGCTACACGCTGCTGCTGTCGGGCACGGCGACCGCACTGGCGTGGATGCTGGCGCTGCCGATCGGAATCTGGGCCGCTGTGAAACGCGGAGGATGGGCGGACCGCATCTGGGGACTGGCCACGTCTACGATTCTGACGGTCCCAGACTTGGTGCTATTCCTCGCGCTGCTCCTTCTGGCGGTGCGCACCGGGTGGTTTCCGACCGGGGGAATGGTATCGGCGGATATCGATGATCTCGATGCATGGGGCAAAGCGAAGGACATTGCGTTCCATCTGATGCTGCCCTCACTGGGCCTGGCGCTGGCCACCATGCCGGTGCTGATCCGGCACATTCGAGCGTCGATGATCGAAGTGCTCGAATCGCCGTTCCTCCGAGCCACGCGAGGCCACGGCATCCCTCGCGCGCGCCTGGTGTTCAGGTATGCGCTTCCGGCGGCGTCGAATCCGCTGATTTCGCTTTTCGGGTTTTCGGTGGCCACGATGCTGAGCGCCTCGGCGCTCGCAGAAGTCGTCCTGAGCTGGCCGGGGCTCGGACCGCTGCTCGTGGAATCGATTCTTTCGAGAGACGTTTTCGTGGTGGTCGCGATCGTGATGCTATCGTCCGTGTTTCTGGTGGCCGGGAATTTGATTGCGGATTTGCTGCTCTTCGCGATCGATCCGCGGATCCGAACGGAGTGACCGAGTGACGAAGCAGCACAAACTATGGGGCGCACTGATTTTGCTGGCGATATTTCATTGCCTGATTCTCTTCGCCGGCTTTTTCGCGCCATGCGATTTCAAGACACAGAATCGCGATCTACCGTTCGCGCCTCCGGCACGTGTGCATTTCGTGGATACGCAGGGAAGATTTCACGCGCGGCCGTTCGTCTATGGCTTGAAGAGCGATCTCACCGATCCCAGCGGGTACGTAACAGATCCGGCCGAGATATATCCAGTTCAATTCTTCGTGCGCGGTTCGCGCTACAAGTTTGCCGGGCTATTCGATGCGCACCTGCACCTTTTCGGAGTCGAAAGGTCCGGCCCGATTTTCCTGATGGGTAGCGACGGCTACGGGCGCGACCAGTTCTCGCGATTCCTCTACGGTGGACAGATTTCCTTGTTGGCCGGGCTCCTCGCGGCTGCGCTTTCGTTGGCGCTGGGGACCGTGTTGGGAGCGCTTTCGGGATTTTATGGCGGCTGGATCGATGCCGCGCTCATGCGCGGCGGAGAACTCTTCCTCGCGCTACCGTGGCTTTATCTGCTATTTGCCGTGCGCGCCGCGATGCCACTGCACGTCGCCGAGTGGCAGGTCTTTCTGCTGCTGATCACGGTAATTGGTTTAATCGGGTGGGCGCGGCCGGCACGGTTGATCCGCGGCGTGGTTTTGAGCGCCAAGGAACGAAATTTTGTGCTCGCGGCAAAAGGCTTCGGCGCCTCGGACGCGTACGTGCTGTACCGGCACGTGCTGCCGCAGACGTACGGCGTGATCCTCACGCAGATGACGCTGCTCATTCCGCAGTATGTGCTGGCCGAGGTCACGCTGAGTTTCCTTGGTCTAGGTGTCGGTGAGCCGATGCCCAGCTGGGGGACCCTCCTGGCCGCTTTGCAGCAGTACTACGTTCTTACTTCCTATTGGTGGATGTTCCTGCCCACACTGGTTCTAATCCCTCTGTTTCTAGCCTACTACGCGGCGGCCGATGCTTTACAGGAACGCCTGAAATCCGTGCCGCTGTAAATATCAGGAATTGCTTGTTGCGAGTCGTTTCGGTCACCGACGCGTTTGATGCAACGGTTTCATGCCGGCCGTACCGCGAGGGACTGCCTTTCGACGAAGCGGAACGCCGGCTGATGCAGGCCAGGGGTACGCAGTTCGACGCCGCCGTCGTCTATAGCTTCCTTCTGTTGGCTCGAGCGGAAATGGCGTCCGTATTTGCCGCCGCGCGTACATTGATCTCGACCATTTTCTAGCGCTGCTTCCCGCTGGCGATCGGAACATCGGCTTTGCCGCGCTACACTTGAAGTGCGGGCCAGGGCGAAGGCTCGTGCGCTTCGGAACCGTACGGCCACAATTCTGCGCCTCTGCGTTGACACCTAGGCCGCCTGCCACCTAGAATCGCGGCCACGCGGGACGCACGACAGAGTCTGCTGAAGCAGCAGTTCACGTCCCTGCCGGAGACCAGCCATCGCGTCCGGAACCTCTAAACCCAAAGTTGCAATTGTGGATGACGACGCAGCCTTGCGTTCCAAGATTGCCTCTGCACTGCGATCAGACTTCGAGATCCTCGAGGGCGAGGATTACGAAGCGGCTGAAAAGCTACTGCAGGAGTCCGATCTCGATATTCTTCTCCTAGGACTACCTATCGCGTCGGGTGGCGTCCGCGAGTGCGTGAATCTCCTCAGCCGCCTCGACGGCAGCAACATCGATACGCTGGTTCTGGTTCTTAGCTCAGACGAAAAGAAAGCCACCGCTCTCAAGGTCATTGATGCCGGCTCCTACGATTACTTTATGAAGCCGGTGGATCTGGATGTGCTGCGCCACCTGCTCGAGCGCGCCGTTGAAAAATTGCGCATCCAGCGGGAAAACCGCATTTTGCGCGAGGAAATCAGTCGCAAGAACACGCTCGGCGATTTCATTGGCGCGACCGACGCGATGCACCATCTCTTCGATTCCATCAAGCGAATCGCGCGCGCAACGACCAACGTGGTCATTCGCGGCGAAAGCGGGGTTGGAAAGGAACTCGTCGCTCGGGCCATCCATGACCAGAGCCCGCGTCGTAGCCGCGCCTTCGTCAGCGTGAACTGCGCTGCTCTGCCGGAAACGCTGATGGAATCCGAGCTCTTCGGCTACGAGAAAGGAGCTTTTACCGGCGCCGTCGGGACGAAAGAGGGCCGGATCGAGGTGGCACATCAGGGCACGCTCTTCTTGGACGAGATTGCCACGCTGACTCTGCCGCTGCAGAGCAAACTTCTTCGCGTTCTCGAAGATCGCTCACTCACACGCCTAGGCGGGAAGAAGTCCATACGAGTTGATTTCAGGCTTATCAGCGCGACGAACGAAGACCTCGAGGAAATGACGCGCCAGGGCCGGTTTCGCGAGGACCTCTACTATCGCATTCACGTGGTGCCTATTTTCGTGCCGGCGCTGCGGGAACGTGTCGAAGATATTCCTGCGCTCGCGGAGTACTTCATCAGCGTCTATTGCGCAGCGAATAGCATTCCGGCCAAACGGATCGCGGACGACGCGTTATCGGCGCTGAAACGCTACCCTTGGCCCGGCAATGTCCGAGAACTTGAAAACTCAATTCAAAGGCTAGTGGTGATGACCGACGGCGATACGATCTCGTTGAATGATTTGCCACCCGAGATGATCCAGGTTTCCGGACGTGATTCGAAGGGCCGGTTTCGCTTACCCGCCGACGGAATCGACCTCGACAAGGAACTCGAAGCGTTCGAGCGGCGCTGGCTGCAGGAGGCGCTACAGCACGCGAAGCAAGCCAAGTCCGAGGCCGCCCGACTGCTGGGCGTTGATCGGAACCGCCTAAACTACCTCTGCCGGAAACACGGCCTTTAGATCCGCCGAAGCTGAAAGCGGGCATTGAACACCGTTAAAGAGAATCCAGACCCAGGAGGAGCCGACTTGCAGGAAACTCTTTCGAATGAGGGCCGGAAATGCTCCCCTGGAAGCATTGAAGGCGGGCCGGCTCTATGCAGAACGCTCCATCCGTTGAATAAATAAGCAGGCCGTTTAGAAAATCAACACGTCGAGCAGTTTTCCGTCCAGTTTCTGCCCGGCATCCTAGCCAGAAGCCCCATGTATTCAGTGGATTGAACCGTGGACGTGGCTGTGCGCCAGTTTGGTCTGCAGATTGCCTTAGCTCTCTACGAAGGCCGGAGAACTCAAATCGAAAAGGAGAAATGGAATGACCAAGACAGCGAAGCCGGTGGCAAAGGGAAAGACGCTCGGCGCAAAGAAGCTCGAGAAGAAGACCACGCTGGTGGTTCCCTTCGGCGTCAAGAGGTAAGTGTTGGACCGCATTTCCTGGCTGGTTTTCAGCCTGAGGATTTCATCTATAGGGTCCTAAGGTGTTTTCTGTTCCAGCGCCTAATGGCTTTAACATTTTTCTAGCGAGGCCGGGGCCATTAGCAGCTAGCCACAACAGATTGCGCGGATGGCAAAAGGGCGCCACAACGGGCGCCCTTTCTGTTTTGTTGCGGCTTCTGTCCAGTCATGAAGGCATCGCCCCAGTCCGCATCTGTTTCGAACTACCAGACTTGGGAGCGAAGCCAACGCCAGGCTCCCCGCGCTGCCTGCCACGCGACCGGGCGGGTTTTGCCGGCAATCTTGGCGGTTCCCGTCATGCCTTCGCTCAGTGAGCCATCCGGATTAGGGAAATCCATTACGACCGCGTTGTAGTTCGTCAGTTGCTGGCCCATCCGCTCGAGTTGCTGCGTTTGCGCAACGGGGCGGTCCGCGGCAGCGGCCGGAAGGATTTGCTCTACGTGCCCGGCATAAGTTCGATATGGGAAGGGGAGCACCTTCAATTGTGCGGCTGCCCCGGCATGCACCTCTTCGAGTTCCCAATCGCGCACCAGGATGCGCGCCTTCATGTTGCTGCGGTCCGCGATTTCGCAGAGTTCTTCTCCGGCGGTAAGGTATTCGCCCATCTTCTGATCGCCAATGGGCGTCGAGACTGCGCCGGCGAGTGGTGCGCGAACCACGAGCGCCTCGGCTTTCCTTTGTGCCACGCTCCATTCTTCGCTCAGACGGGCTTGTTCCCGGAGGGCAGCGGCGGTGGCGTCCTCGTCGGCCCGCGCCTGAGCCGATCGCAATGCGCTATTGGCTATTGCTAGCTGCTGCGAGAGCGATTGGGCATCGGCTTCGATTTCTGGATTCTCGAGAGTTGCGAGCACTTGCCCGGCGCTCACCTGATCACCCTGCTTGACGAAAACCTGCCGCACCGCGCCTGGAACCTCGACTCGCACGTGCGCGTCCTTGCCTGGTTGGAGCACGAAGTCGGAGGCGACTCTCGATGGAATCGGTGGAAGTAATAGCACGAGGGCGGCCCCGAGCCCGCCCACCCATTGCGCGCGCGTTATTTTCCATGCCATGTATTCCTCTTTCTTTTCGCGCCACCAGGCGCGCACTCGCGGCCGGGCGGATTTCAAACCTTTACGGGCGAAGAAGTACACTACCGCCGCGGTCAGAAGGTATCCCCAGTTGCCGAATTTGGTGACGAGCACATTTCGTACGAATAACAACACGAGGATCGTCAGCGACGCGCTGTAGATAACGGCGGTGACGCCGAATACGCCGTAGATATGCCGCAGGCGCCGGGTCGTGGGAGGCAGCTCCGCATCGTGGCGGAAAATGTATCTCCGGATCCACGCGCGCAGGAACGTGAAGGAATCCTCCCGCAGATTATCCACATGCAGGTATTCCGCGAGCGCGTAATATCCATCGGCCTTGATGAGAGGATTGAGATTGATCAGGGTTCCCTGAATTCCACTCAGCAGCATCGCCTTGTAAGCGAGATCGTTGACGAACGAACCCGGCACGGTGAAACTCCAAATGATGGTGGCGATGCCGCAGACTACCAACTCGACCCAGATGCCCGCGAATATAACCCATTGCCTGCGCCCCGTGCGGTCGAAGAGCACAATGTCCGTGGTATCCGTAAAGAAGGCGGGCGTGAAATAAATGAGCATGAAACCCATTTGGTGAACGTCGCCTCCGAAATGCTTGCACGTGAGTCCATGTCCAAATTCGTGCACCGCGCCCAGCCCCAACATCAGAAACCAGAACACCCAAATGTCGTAGGACGTCTTCCCCCGGAACGAGTACAGCGCGGCCGTATCACTCTGCACGCGCGTCCAATCGCCGGCGAGGAGATAGGCGGATATGACGAACAGCGCTACCGAGAAGGCGACGAAGCCAGGCGTGAAGAGCCAACTCAGATACGGATCTATTTTCGCGAGCGTCTTATTTGGGTCCCATGCTTTGAATGTGAGGTAGAGCACGCTCGATTGATCCAGGCGGGTCTTGCGTTCGTCGCGGATGCGTTCGAGGACAGCCAGATTTCGTTCTCCCGCGGACTGTTCCCAGACGCCCGCTTCGACGCCTTCGAGAAACTCGCGAACCTGGGCGTCGTCGAGCGGCTCGTCCGCGTGTCGCTCGTTCCACAGCGTGGCAACTTCGGAGCCAGTGCGAGTGCCATCGCACAGCATAAGGAGTTCATATTCGGTGGCGCCGTAGCGGTTGTAAGAATTCGTTTCCGGGACTTTGATGACGAAGCTCTTTTCGCCCGAGACCGTCTGCTCGCTGACGCGCAAATCCGTGCGGAATCTGGGACGGCGCAGCCCCTTGGCGAGGACGCTCGAAGCTCGCAGGCTGGTTGGACCGAAACGCATGAACGAATCCCCTACGGTGCCGAGTGGGCGGCACCGGGCCAAATGACGCGAACGGCCATTCCGGGGCGCAGATCGGAGAGATTCTTGCCGGTAAGCTCCGCGGTCACGTCATAGCTGTCGCTCGCTGGATCGACAACCGGGCTGATCTTCACCACGCGCGCACTGAGTGAGCGCCCAGGATCGCCTACGAGCACGAGACCAACAGAGGCGCCCTGCTTAGGGTGCTGCGGCGCGGATTCAGGAACCTGGAACTGTACCTGGAGGGGAGCGAGCTGGCTAACGCGGAAGCATTTGTCGCCCTTGGCAACTGCCTGTCCTTCGCGGACGTAGCGATTTACGACGGCGCCGGAAAACGGAGCACGCAAGCGGGTTTGGTCGATTTCGACTTCGAGGCGCTGGATTTCCGCCTGGCTGCTTTCGGCCATCGCTTTCCAGCCGTTCAAATCGTATTCGGCGGCCTTGGCTTCGAAATCGGACTGCTCGAGGTCCGCTTGGCTGGAAAGTCCCAACTGGCGGAGCTGCTGCTGGCGCTGGAGTGCCGCGCCCTTGGCTTTCAGCTCCGCTGCCTTGTAATTCACGTTGTTCTCGGCGACTTGCAGGTCGTCGCGAGCCTTCACCAATTCAAATTGGATGGCGCGATCGTCGATTTGCCCCAGGATCTCACCGCTTTTCACCATGCTACCTTCGTCTTTGGAGATGGTGACGACGACGCCATCGCGCTGCGTGGCGACGTTCACTTGATGCTCGACGGAAAGCACGCTGAGGACTTCACCCTGGGCGCTAGCTTTCGCGATCGGATATGCGTCCGGCTGAGAGGCGGGCGCTGGAATGGCCGCAGAAGACGGCGCGACGTTGGGCGAGGAGGCATCCGAGGAGTTTCCGCAGCCCGCTGCGGCGAGCGCAAGCGTAGCAGCGAATAGCGGCATGAGTCGACTCAACATGTTCGTCTCCCTTTACGGCAGAAAGGCCCAGGCCTTCCGCCACAACCAGCGGAATGGGTCGCGCAACAATGCGTAACCGATCGGATACCACCCGCTTTCAAACCAGCCGCCGCTTGCGCGGATTCGCGCCCGGCCCACCATTCCGTCGCGCGCACGGCCGCCGAGATTTTCAAAGATTGCGCGGACCAGGAAATACTGCTCGCCCGCCTCAGCCTTGGTTTGCGCTCCGATTCGCTGAACCGTCCCTTCGAAAGTTGTTGTCGGATAGGCGTTGAGTTTCACTGCGGCGCTGCGTCCGGGGCGCACGAGCCCGATGTCACCTTCCGGGACACTCATCTCTGCAGCCATGCGATCGGTTTCGACCACCTCACCGAAGGCTTCGCCCTGTTTCAGCATCGTACCGGCGCGTTCTTCCACTTTCGGAGTGACCATGATTCCGGCAATGGGCGCTCGAAGCTGCGCCTCCGATACACGCTGTTGCTCGAGCTGAACTTCCACGGCATGAAGGTCCGCGCGCATCTTTGCCTGGCCAGCCGCCGCTCCATCGTTCCGGAATTCCGCTTCGGCGAGATCGCGCCGGGCTTGCGCGAGCGCTTCATCGGCTTGCGCGAGCTTCACCTGATCGTCGCCATCGTCGAGCTGCGCGAGCAGTTGGCCGGGCTGCACGGCGTCGCCCTCGTGAACGAAGACGCGCCGGACAACTCCGCCCTCGACGGCGCTTACGATCCGGCGTTCGGCCGGCACGACGGTGGCGTCCGTGCCAACGCGTAACGGCCAAGGAATCAGAACGAGCGCGAGGGCAAGGACTCCCGTGCGCTCCGCGTAGATGCGCCAGTGCCCCTGAGGGACGGCCGAAAGCAGTTTCTTTTTTCGCTCCGCAAGAGGCTTAAAGAAATTGGCGAGGGGCACCTGCTGGTAGAGCTGCGCATTTCGGATCGCGACGGTCGTCTGATTCCCAAGGATCGCGAGAGTCTCCCGGTGACTGGGGGTAAGGAAGTCCGCCTCGCCGCTTAACAGTGCAATGGTGCCAAGGGAGCCTTGATCGTCGCGCAGCGGCAGAGCGTAAAATCCGGCGTAACCATTCGCCTCCAGAAAAGAAACAATCTGCGCGTGCGCGGCTTCGGGTTCAAGATGCCAGCCATCGGAGCGCTGATCGGCGGAGACCGAGTCTTCGCGGCTGGCGACCCATTCCAGGCGATCCTTCAGGTCGTCCATTTCGCGCGTCTTTGGGACTTCCGCCTCCCCGGAGACGGCGCCGAGAAGGAAGCGTCCGCGATCGAAGAAGCCTATCACGCACTTGTTGAACGGAACGACCGATGCGGCTTGGTGAACGACCGTCGTAAGGACGTGATCGAGGTCGAGTGTGGAGGTGATCTCCTGCGAGATCTTCAGCAGCGCATCAAGGGCGTGCACTTTGCGCTCGGACTCGAGCAGGTTCGCGTTGTGTAGGGCGATGGCCGCCTGCTCGCTGACGCTTGCCAGCAAGAAGAGGTCGTCTTCGTTAAAGGAAGTGGCGTCTGTTTTGTTGACTAGCTCAATGGCGCCGAGCACCTCGTCTTCTTTGCGGAGCGGCGCGGCCATCCAGCATTGCATCTCGAAATCGCCGCCTGCTGCCCGGCGCTCTTCGAGTCCGAGTTCTTCCGCCGGCTCCTCGACCAGCTTTGGACTTGCCTGCTGCGCGACGTCGGCGAGCAGTCCGTCGGTTGCGGAAACGCGCGCGCCCTTCTCTGCGGTCGGATCCTCGCCCACTCGTTCAACAAGGTGGAGCTCATGCGCGGCGGAATCCATCAGCCAGACGTTGCATGCGGCCGCGCCCAAAAGATCGCGGATCTTCTCCGCGACAACGGGCAGCAACTCGGCGAGCTCAAGCGTGGAAGTGAACGTCCGGCCAATGTCATAGAGGGCGGTCAGACGATCGAGCGTCGCAAGCTGCGTTCGGCGCTCTTCTTCAATCGCTTCGAGATTTGCGAGAGCCTGGCTAGCAAGACGGCTTGCTTCCTCGACAAATTCCGCATCTTCGGCGGTGAAGTCGCCGGCGCTCTTGCCTAGAACCTCCACGACTCCCATCGCGCCTTGCGCTCCCGGAAGCGCTGCATAAATGGCCGACTTCACCCGCGTTCGGCTGGCCTCATCGAGATGAGAGAAGTCCTCCGATGCGATCTCACGTCCGCCAAAACGCCGCGTCTCGACGGAGTCAAATACTTCCACGAGCAGACCAGTGGAGACGGCTTGGCCGCTGGGATTGAATCGCTCGCCCGGCTCACTCCAACGTGCGCGGCAAGTCAGTCCGGAATCGCCATCTCCGAGCCAGATCAGCACGGCCCGAGCACCCGCAGCGGCTCCCACACGCGCGGCAAACGTCTTCAGGAGCGTATCTTGATCGCGGCAGGCCAGAGACACGCTCGCCAGTTCGAAGAGCGCGGCAGATGTTTCCATGACTCTCCTGAGGCGGGAACTCCCGGCTCTCGCGTCGCTGGATCGGGCCGCAAATACGCAGAAAGCGGGACGGCGCAGCCTAACAAATACGGTACGGATGCGTCAAGGAAACGTGCCGCGGGCCTTGATCGAGCGCGACAATTCAGTTAGGTTTGCAGTGCAAAGTGAGGCAGCGTGAACATCCGTATTCGCAAAGCCGGGCCCGCCACGATTCTCGACCTCGAAGGACCGCTGAAGCTGGGTGAAGCACAAGAAAAATTCCGGGATCAGCTTCAGCAACTCGTGGATGCCGGATCCACCCAAGTCGCGGTTAACCTTGCCGGCGTGACCGACCTCGATAGCTCTGGCATCGGCGCGCTCGTCCGGGCCTTCACGACCATGAAGCGGGCAGGCGGGAAATGCACCTTTTTCTCGCCGAATAAACGAGTACGAATGCTGCTGAAGATGGTCCGCCTCGATGGAGTTCTCGAACTCGCCGAAGATGAAGCTACAGCGCTCTCGCGTATCTGAGTCGCGTCTCTAGCTAGGGTTCGATCGCATACTCACCTGTCAGCACGTCTTGCGGCATTTGGGAAGGCGCTGTCGGTATCCTCTAAGAAATTAACGCGCGACACCTTTTTGATCTCTCATAAATAGAAAAAGGGCTGCTGCAGGTATGCAGCAGCCCTTCTTTGCAACGGCTCAGCGCCACGGGTCACTAAGCGGGGGGCGCTTACTTCTTTTTCAAAGGCAGCGTCCGCTCGAGCTTCTTGGCTTTCCGCAGTTGCTTGCTGGGCTTCTTGGTTGCCATGTGATCTCCTCTGACTTGCTGATTGCAGTTTGCCCCACTGGGGCAGTTCGAAGCCTTATATGCAATTCCCGCGCCAAGGTCCAGAAGATCCGAGCAGGGCGGCATCCTGTCCTATTTTCATCTACATGCGTCTTCGCGGCGCGCGACGCCAGGTCACCGCTGCAGGAAGCGGCGTTGATTTATTAATCGCTCGGTCGATTATTCAACTTCACGTGCCATCGAAGAGATCTGGCCCGCTAATGATTGGGGGGGGCGGTGGCTATCGTATTTTCGCGGTTCGAGGAGGCCGCCAGCAGCGGACCGCTTGCGGAAGATCCAAGCTGCTAAGGCTAAAGATACTTGATTAAGACGACCTGATTGCGCGCTTCGTTGTAAACGAGTTCGTCGATCATGGCCTTCGTCATCATGATGCCGAGGCCGCCGGGGCGGAGGCCCTTTTCCTCGCGCGCCTGCGCGTGAGCGAGTGGATCGTCTTCCGGGTTATTGATCGCGGCGTGTTTCAGTTCTTCGAGACGAAAGCCTGGCCCCGGATCATCGATTCGATAGAGCAACGCGCGCTGTGTGCGGATAAACGAGATTCGAACCTTCTGATTTGGATCGAGGCGGCCACCCCATTCGATCGCGTTGTTCAGGAGTTCTCGAAACGCGAAACCGACACTCTCGCGCTGCTCTTGCGGCAAGTCCGATTCTAGATGTGACAGAAAGCTTTGCACGCGGTTGACGACGGTGCGCTCGCACGGGACGAGGAGTTCGACCCAGGATGGCGTTGCCGAAAGCACTTCGATCGGCGGACTGGATGGCTCGGCCGAAAGAGCGTCGTTCACGAGTTCGAGCAGCGATTCCGCCTCCACGGGTTTGGCAAGGAACTGAAACACGCGGCCGCGCAGGGCACGCAGAAGAGTGTCGGATGTCTGGTCCGACGTCATGACGACAATCTTGGGTATGTACGGCTCATCACGGAGGAGCTCTAGCAGGTCGAGGCCGCTGATCTTCGGCATCCAGATGTCGAGGAACACGAGATCAAATTTCTTTTTTCGCAGGGCTCGCAGCGCGGCCTGGCCGTCGGAGGCGGTCGAAACGGTTAGCCCGCCGGACTTAAGGATTCCGCGCAGCATCTTGCGGGTCGTGGCGTCGTCATCACAAACGAGGATTTCGGGCATGAGAGGGCTCCCATACGTAACCTGAGACAGCGCCTATCGTCAGCGACGGGGACGCCGCCTCGCGCGATGGCGCGATTTCTGAGTGCGGTGTTTACCCTGGCCAGACCTGGAAGGAGTCCGGCTCGCCGGCGGCGCGTATTCTCTCAGTTTCGCATCCAGTCTGGCAATCGCGTCATCGAGCTTCCGGAAGGCCACCGGGGCCGTCGCTAGGGTGCCTTGGCGGCCCATCTGCTGCAAGGCACGCGCCTGTTCCACGGCGTCGTCCGCGCCGAAGATGGCAACCGCGCCCTTCAGCGCGTGCGCAGCGGAGGCGAGCGCCGACGCGTCCTTGCGCGCGAGTGATTGTTTGATTTTGCGAAGCTTCACCGGGTAGTCCTTCAAGAAGGTTGTGGCGATGCTTCGCAAGAGTTTTGCGTCACCGCCAACACGCGCGAGGAGAGAGGAATCTGCGGGTGGCGTGGCCCGAAGTTCCTTTTGTTTGCGCGGCGCTGCAGCCGTGCCGATAGTGAGGCGATCCGCAGCCCGGCGCAATTCCTCCACGCGGAACGGTTTGCCGAGGCAGGCGTCGAACCCAGTCGCCAGCAGGCGTGCGCGATCTTCTTCCGTGGTATTGCCGGTCAGGGCGAAAATGATTTGGCGCTTGCCGCCCGGCGTCTCGCGGGCGCGAATGTCTTTCGTAACCTCGACGCCGCCCATGCCGGGCATTTCCTCGTCGAGGAGAACTACGTCGAAACGCCGCTTTGCAATGGCGCCAAGAGCTTCGAGACCGGATGCAACAGCGACGACTTCGTGGCCCTCTCGGTCGAGCAAAATTCCAGTCAATTCTCGGACCGTAGGATCGTCCTCCGCCAAAAGTATCTTGAGGGGCACCTGGCGGTCGGCGGCCGTTTCCGCCGCGGAGGGCGAAGACGCAGGGGCTAGCTCCGCGCGAGCGGCTCGCGGCAGACGAAACCAAAAACGTGCGCCTCGAACCGGCAGCGACTCGCAGCCGATGGAGCCGCCCCAGCGCTCGACGGTGATGCGGCAAAAGTAAAGCCCCAAACCAGCCTTGCCGCCGCCCTGCTTGCCTTTGGAGAAAAGTGTAAACGCTTCCGAGGGTTTGAATTCCTTAGGCAGACCCGGACCCTCGTCATCCACGAACGCCTTTACGTGACCGCCGTCATCCTCCAATCCAATGGTAACGACCGATCCTCTCGGTGCGTGGCGCAGCGCGTTCTCGACGAGATTTGAAAAGATGCGCATGAGGCGGGACTTCTCGCCAGCGACGCTCCACTGCACGGTGACATCGACTCGAGGATCGAGGCGAATTGCCGCTCCGTGCGATTCGAATACGGGTGCGAACGCGGCCACTGTTTCCTCGGCGCATGCAAGGATGCTGGGCGCGGCCCGGGCTGCGTCACCCGAACCCATCGCGGAATCCATATCCGTGGCGAACGCCTGAAGCACCTCACGAATCATGCTGTCCTGTCGTTCCGATTGCTGCCTGCCAAGTTCGACCAACCGCTTGGCGCCGGGCGATTCTATTTCGCGCGCCAGTACGTCGAAGCAGCCTCTCATCGCCGTGAGCGGCTGGGAGAGATCGTGGATGATGCAGTGCAGCAGAATCTCCTTCTTTTGAATTTCCTTCAGCAGGCGTTCGTGAACGAGTAGGGAGTCGCGGGCGGTTTGCAGGACGCGCGTCTGTTCCTGGAATTCCTCATGCGGGCTGTGGATGGAGAGAATGCGCCTTCCGTTGAGTCGCCAGGCACGGGCTTCGAGCGGGATTTCACGGGCGTAGGAAACCTGCTCGATCCAGGCGCCAGAAGCGAGAGGCGTTTCCGCATTTGAATTCCAATGCTCTTCCGCCTCCGAGAGAAATGCTTCGAGAAATGGCGAGCGATCGGCCAGTGCGAGAAGATCTCCGACAGCAGCCTGAGGTCCCCAAACTTCATGGAACCAGCCGGGTGGATCATACAGCAGCGCGAATTTGCCGCCGCTGCGGTCCTCGCAAAGAGCGTAACCGAGATGTTGAAGAAGTTCCGTGGGCAGGGAAGACATTAGGCACCGAGCATTTTTTCGGCTAACTTCCGAAACGCCGCTTCCACGTTCTCGCCGGTTTTCGCGCTTGCGTGTAAGACGTCCCAGCCCTTGTCGACAAGCTGACTCTCCATGCTCGCATCAACTTCCCAGGACGGAGCGAGATCGGCTTTGTTGAGCACGAAAATAAAGGGGAGGGAACCGACGGCCTGGCGAACGCCGTCTTCGAGCGACAACGCCTTTTCAAACGTCGCGCGGCGCGTGCCGTCTGCCACCAGCAAATAACCAGAGGCGCCCCGTACGTAGGACCAGCGCATCTTTTGGAATTCGTCCTCGCCGTACAGATCCCAGAGAACCAGTGTGACTTCTTGCTGCCCGAGCTGCACGATTTTCTTGTCGATCTTGACGCCCACGGTTGTGTGATAGGCGTCGGAATAGATGCTCTCGACGTAGCGGCGCACGAGACTGGTCTTTCCCACCGCGAACGAACCGAGCATGCAGATTTTCTTCTGGAGCATGTCCTAGGATTTCGGCGACGGCGTCGTGGAAACGCTGAACGTCACGCTGCGATTGTATCGGCGGGCTTCCTCATCGGTTTCCGGCCGGAGGGGTCGGGCGGAGGCGACACCAGCCGGACGCAGCGAGTTGCGTGGGGAACCGTCGCGCATCAACTGCCATGCGACGGCGTCCGCGCGATTCTTGCTAAGAAGCTGATTCGTTGATTCGGCTCCGGTGCTGTCGCTGTGGCCGATGACTTCGAGGATGACGCTCCTGTGGAGACCCTGCGCCTTTTGTATGAGTGCAGTGATCTCAGGAGCCATGAGCTTCAAAGAAGCGGACTGTATGGGAGAGATCTCCGCGCTGCCAACCGGAAATGTGAGCACGGTGGACTGAATGACGCCCGCCAGCCGCTGAAATTCAGCCTCTGTCGCGCCAATCAAATGGGACGCCTCGACGTCACGAATCCCAGGGATCATCGCAGCGCGCGCCGGAAAGGTCGCCAGCCAATCGTCGGATGCAATTCCCTGCGCATGCAAAATTCCGTCCGAGACCGAGAGGCCCACGCCCGCCGGAGGCTTCAGAAGTGCCACAGCCCGCTGCAGCAGGATTGGATCGTCGAGAGCGTAGTATGCGCCCCAGTGAAACTCAGCTTGGCGCGGATCGAGGTCCGCGCTTCGCAAGAGAGCCTGCGGATCTGGCGCGAGCGGGTCGCGCAAGCCACTGATCACAAAGTGGCCGCTCTGACGCCCAGCCGAGGTCACGACAACGCCCGGCTGCCGCCGAAGCGTTTCCACATAGGCGTGCCATCGATGATTTCGCCAAGCATCAAACGTCAACCAGCCACCCAGAAGAGCCAATAAAACGCAGGCGAACACCAGAACATAGGGCTTGGGCCGCAGGCTTTGCTTTTCCCGGTACCGCGACTCAAGGCAACGCGTCAGATCTTCCGTGGCCGAAACGAACGGAGCCGTCTCGCCCTGAAACCTCTCAAACTGCTGGCCGAATTTCCGGTGAATTCGTTCGATTGCTTCAACCAAAACAGAGCGGTATGCAGGCGGAGCCATGCCGCGAATGACCGCGGCGATAACGGCTTGGGGGCCGTCCTCGACCCAAACCTCAAGCTCGCCGACCTGTAGCTTCTCGATGATCTGCCCTTGCGGCGAGTGGAATGAATCGCGCACGAAATCCTGTATGGCGGAGAGCATTCCGGATACGAGGCTCGGGTCCTGTATGGCCACGGCCGGCGCGACGACGTGGCACAGCGGAAGGCTCGTATTCTTGTGGATCAGGAAGACTTGTTCGGCTCGGAAGACCAGGCTGTGCATGAGCACGACTTCGGAAAAGGGCCGGCCGGTGCGGAACGCCTCGAAACGCCATTGCAGTCCGCGGAGCGATAGGCTCTGCTCCATCGCTTCATTGAACGATTCGAACATCACTCGAAGCGTTTGTAGAATCGAGCGCCGAATTGCGGGTCCCATCACCGGGAACAGAGCGTCGGCCAGGGTCGTCGGGTCCTTGCGAACGGATTCACGCAGCGCGGCTTCAACCGTCGGCGCGAGCGCCTCGCCCAATGCTTCCTCTCCGCCCTGCTCGCGGCGCAATTGGATGGCTTCCGGCAGCACGGCGCTGAGATCGCTGGCGCGCTGGTCTGGATTCTCCACGCGTTGGCGCAGGCGCGCGAGATCCTCTTGCTCAGGAGCAAGAATCAGGTGGCGGAGATTCTCGAAGGATTTCCCGGCGTCGGCCGACACTTCTTCCTCTGGATCGAGAGGAAGCCGAATTACGGGATCATCTGCCATGGAAATTCGGGTTGCCAGATCGACTCTTCGTCCCCGGATAGCCGCCGTTTTTGCGGGCCCCGCGCTTACTTGCCCGGAAGCTCCAGTTCGTCCTTCAGCCGCAACGCCATCTCCGTCAACAGATCGGCGAGCGTGGCGCGATCGGTCTTATCGTTTCGCAGGGATTCAGCCTCGCGCTCAAGAGCGGACTCCATCTCGCTGTGCGATTTGTGGATTTCGTTAAGCAGTGTCTTGGATTGATCGAGGATTCGGGTGCGCAAATCACCCTGGGCGGCCGACAGATGCTCGTCGAGTTGGGACAGCCGGTTTTCGAGGGTCTTGGAACTGTCGCGCGTTTCCCGTGTGAGTTCCTTGAGCGCGTCGACGCGCTCGGATTTCTCCGTTTTCAGGCGCTGGTGAAGAGACTCAACTTCCTGCTGGACGAACGACTCGAGGGAATCGAAGCGTTTCTTGAGATCGTCGCGAAGGGCGTCCGCTGCCTTCGCCAGGCGCTCCTCTAGGCGCGAAAAGCGCTTGTCGTAATCGCGCATTTGGGAGCCAAAAAGGATGTCGCGAATTTTGTCTACATTGGCTCCTTCCCGAATATCACCGTTTCCGGGAACCTTTTCTTCGTTGTTGGCTGGCATGGCTTTTCGGCCTCCCTTTCTTGGCTTTGCGGGCTTATGCGGCATCGCAGCACACTACTACGACTCCTTGTCAACGGCAACATGGTTCGGTTTTTTGGGGCACCGTTTCGGCGGGGACTGTGGTATACTGCGTTTGCGCTTAATACTTCGGTTGTGTTGCGCGGTCCCTCTGGTTGATGAATTGATCTGAGAATACCCGCCCTCAGTTTCCTCCGTATGTTTTCAGCGTAATCTCAGATAAGACTGGCATGGAAGGCAGTCGCGCGGTGCGCGCTCGCAACTTTGCGCGCGGGCTTCGATCCCTTCCACCAGCAAGAAAGCAAAATGCAAACTTTTTCGGAATTACCTCTCTCTTCCTACATGAAGGAGAGGCTGGCAGCGGCTCAGTTTTCCGTGCCGACGCCTGTGCAGGCTGCCGCCATCCCGGCGGCAATGGAAGGCAAGGATGTGCTCGCGACCGCTCAAACAGGAACCGGCAAGACGCTGGCGTTCCTGATCCCAGTGATCGAAAAGATGCTCCGGCAGGACGTGCGGGGAATCGCAGCGCTGGTTCTCGTGCCCACGCGCGAGCTGGCAATGCAAGTGGTCGAGCAATATAACGTATTGCGCGGTCGGCAGCTCGCGCCCGCGGCTCTCGTGGTCGGCGGTTTAGCCGAAGGGCCTCAATTGAACGCCATCCGCAAGGGAGCGCGCCTGATCGTGGCGACTCCGGGCCGCTTGGAGGACTATCTCGATCGCAGGCTCGTCCAATTCGGAGCATTGCAGACGCTCGTGCTCGATGAGGCGGACCGCATGCTGGACATGGGATTCCTTCCGGCGATTCGCAGGATCGCGTCCGTGCTGCCGAAAGAGCGGCAGACGATGTGCTTCTCCGCCACGCTCGATGGCTCGGTGGCGCACCTCGTGAAGGACTACACGAAAAACCCAGTGCGACTCGCGTTCGGGTCCACGCTGAAGCCTTCGGAAAATGTTCGGCTTCAGGCATTCGAGGTTGCCTACGATGGAAAGCCGGACATGCTATACCGCCTGCTCGCCAAGGAAAGCGGCCTTTGCCTCGTATTCGCGCGCACGAAACGCGGAGCGGACCGAATTGCCAGAACCTTGACTCGCCAGGGCATCAACGCCGCGATGATCCATGGAGATCGCTCGCAGTCCCAGCGGACGGCGGCGCTCGAAGGATTTCAGCAGGGGCGTTATCGCGTCCTGGTCGCAACGGACGTGGCTTCCCGCGGGATTCACGTTCAAGACATCGCTCACGTCATCAACTATGACCTGCCCGAAATGGCCGAGGGCTTCATCCATCGGGTCGGCCGTACGGGGCGGGCGGGCGGGCGCGGCGTTGCTTCCACGCTTTTCTCGAGAGATCAGCGAACCGAATTGTTCGCGCTCGAACGCACTCTCGGTATCAAGATGGAAAGAATGCCGGTAGACACGAGCCTGCCAGAATTGCCGGAAAAGAGGGAGCGGGTTCGCGTCGGCTTGGATCGCATCGTATCGAATTCCAAGTCCAGGCTGACTCAGCTCCCCGGGGAATACCTGCAAGTGCTGATGGAGTCTTAAGGACTCGCAGGATTCAGGTACGGAGCTTGGTCTTGTGATGGTATCGTCTGGGCGCACTCCGGTTGATTCCGGGTGTCGCCTCAGGAGGAAAAATCATTGTCTCTTGTGATTCAGGAAAAGAGTGAACGCGTTGAGAGCCTCGTTAATCTTGGCAAGGAACGCCATTTTGAGCCGCACGACGAGGTGAACGACGCCTTGCCGAGCGAGGCGCATCCGTTGGAGACGATCGACAACCCGTTTTCCGTCTTCGATCGCGACGGCGTCCATCCTTACGAAGATGCTCCCGTGGCGCCCGCTGCGAGCGAAGTGCTCGAAGCCGCTGAACACGGGACTATTGACGGGCATGATGAGTCCGTGCGCGGCGACGGCGCGGAGCTCAACGAGACGGCGCATCTGCTCGACAAGACCAGCGATCCGATCCGGCTGTATTTGCGGGAGATGGGCACCGTACCGCTTTTGAAGCGCGAGGGCGAGGTGGCCATCGCCAAGCGCATGGAGCGAGGCCAGCTTTTGGTGCTCAAGACCATCTCGCGCTCTCCACTCGTGCTGAAGGAGCTCGTGGCAATTGGCGGAGACCTTCGCGCCGGCACGCGGACGATCAAGGAAATTGTCCAATTCGACGAAGAAGAATTGACCGACGAGAAGATCGAGAACAAGACCCGTCAGACCCTGCGGATCATCGATAAGATCGAGAAGCTCTACGCGGAAGCGCTCAAGCAAGCCGCTCGCTTCGAGGCCACTCCGAGATCGAACAAGCGTGCTCATCTGCGCGCCCGCCGCCAATTGTTGCGGACGCGGATTGAGATGTCCCGGCTGGTTCGCGCGTTTGATTTCAACCCAGTCGAAAAAAAGCGCCTGATTGATGTGTTGCGGCACAAGGTGGAGCGGGTTCATTCGCTGGAGCGCGAATGCTCCCGGCTTGAGCGTCGCGTCGGAGCCGGTAACGGTAACGCCGCCGCGTCGCGCAAGGAACTCCGCTTGCGCCGCTCGCAGCTAAAAGCGATCGAGAAATCGTGCGAGATGGATCTCGTCACGCTGAAGCGTTCGCTGGGTCTCATCCTGCGCGGCGAGGCCGATGCGGAGCGGGCGAAGAAAGAGCTGACCGAAGCAAACCTTCGCCTCGTGGTCTCCATCGCCAAGAAGTACACGAACCGAGGCTTGGAATTTCTCGATTTGATCCAGGAAGGCAACATCGGCCTCATGAGAGGGGCTGACAAATTCGATTGGCGTCGTGGATATAAGTTCTCCACATATGCCACCTGGTGGATTCGCCAGGCGGTTTCGCGCGCGATCGCCGATAAGGCACGCACGATTCGAGTGCCAGTTCACATGTTCGAAGCGATCAACAAGCAAATTCGCACCAGCCGGCAACTGGTCCAGGAGCTTGGCCGTGAGCCGACTTCTGAGGAGATCGCCAAGCGCTTGGAGATTGGCGTCGAAAAAGTACGCCGGAACAAGAAGATCGCGCAGCAGCCCGTGTCTTTCGAAACCCCGCTAGGGGAGGACGACGACGCGCATTTGGGTGACTTCATCGAGGATAAGGGTGTCGTCTCTCCGTCGGACGCGGCGATCAGCCTCAATTTGAAGGAAAAGATGGCGTCCATGTTGAAGACGCTCACTCCTCGCGAGGAGACGATCATCAAGATGCGTTTCGGCTTGGACGATGGCAGCGAGCACACTCTCGAAGAAGTCGGCCGGACGTTTGCTGTTACTCGCGAACGTATCCGCCAGATCGAAGCCAAGGTGCTGCGGAAATTGCGCCATCCGTCGCGCTCGGGCCAATTGCGTGTCTTTCTGGAAGGTTCATTGTAAGCATGAGATCGGTTGCGGCGAGGGCCGAGCACGAAGGCTTCGTACAATTGCAGTGTATGATGGTAAGGGGAACAATATGAAGAATCTCTTTGTCGGCAACATGAGCTTTCAGACGACCGAAAGCGAATTGAGCGAGTTGTTCAAGGCATTCGGTCAGGTTACGCGCGTTCACATCGCGATGGATCGGGAGACGGGCAGGGCGCGCGGTTTCGCCTTCGTCGAAATGCCCAACGACGACGAGGCGGCCAAGGCGATTGCAGGACTCGATGGAAAAGATGTCGGTGGGCGAAATCTCAAGGTGAACGAAGCTCGCCCCAAGACGGAGCGGAGCGCACCCCGCAGCACCAGTGGCGGCGGAGGCGGGCGGGGACGGGAGAGATTCTCGAATGAAGACTATCGCGAAGCGCCGCGCCAGCCGCGCGAACCTCGCTGGTAGCGCCCGCGGGTGAAAAGTTAGCGCCCTTGTTGGCGCCTATTTGAAATCCAAGGAGGCCTTATGGCCACTACATTCCTGAAACGTCAAAAAGAAATGAAGAGACTCGAAAAGCAGCGCGAGAAGGCCGAACGCCGCGCGCAGAAGAAACTCGCCAGCCGCGCCGGGGACGGAGTTTCGGTCGAAGACACGGACATGGCCGACATCGAACCTTTGGATCCGGACCTGTTTGGACCCTCCGAATCCGATCCCAAGAACTGACCCAGGCGCCTCGGGGTAGCGGCACTTCAGACCAAGACATCGGCTCCCACCCCTCTTAGCCGGCTCGAGATCGAGCATTGGCGATCTCCAAGCCCGGCTTCACTTCCTCGGACTCCCGCTCAATCGCAAGCTTTGTGGGCGTACGCGTTCGTGCGCCACCAGTAGCGCGAAGTTACGCTTTCAGCATACGGCCGTGGGCGCAGCGCAGGCCGCGCGCGCGGCCGCGGTAGACTTGCCGAAGACCTCGATGTGCGCGGTGGAGTTCTAACGGACTATAGCTGCGTGCATCGGCGAGCGTGAGGCAAGCATTTGGCAAGCCGAGCTGAAACGATTTCGGCAGGGCATCCATCCGGGCCGTGGATCTACCGTCCGTGGCTCGACCTGCTGGTCGGCTGTGGGGCGTGGTCGGCGCCGCTGCTGGCGATTGCCGCGTGGATGACGCCGTCGCACACACACACTTGGGCCGTCGCTTTTTATTTGCTCGCCGTCGTTTTCAATTACCCGCACTTCATGGCGACGGTGTACCGCGCGTATCACACCCGCGAAAACTTCGAAAAGTACAAGATACTCACGCTCCACGTCACGCTCCTGATGGCGCTCACAGGGGTGCTCCTGCACGCCTTCTACTGGCTGCTGCCCTGGGTCTTTACTCTGTATATCTGCTGGAGCCCGTGGCACTACACCGGCCAAAACTTCGGCTTATTGATGATGTTCGCGCGGCGCAGCGGCGCGACCGTGACGTCAGGCGAGCGCCGATGGCTGCGCGCGGCGTTCGTCGCGTCGTACCTGATGCTGCTTGCAAGCTTTCACACGGGAGGTTCGCCCGACCCGCTGATTCTTTCGCTCGACCTGCCTTCGAAATACACGCTGCCTGCTCGATTTGCGCTGGGCCTGGCGTTTGTAGGCTGCGCTTCCTTCGGCTTTCGGCGATTGATCCAGCGGAGTGGAGTGCGGGCGATGGCCGCGCCGCTCACGCTCGTATTCACGCAATTTCTTTGGTTCGTTCTGCCGACGCTGCTCGAATTGCACGCGCAGTATCAGGTGCCGCAAACCCGATACAGCAGCGGGATTCTGGCGGTACTGCACTCGGCGCAATATCTTTGGATCACCAGCTATTACCAGCAGCGCGAAGCGCGCGCGGCGGGCCAATCAAACTGGCGTATGGCTGGCTACTTTCTGACCCTTATTGCGGGCGGCATCGCGCTCTTCATTCCCGGACCGTGGTTGGTGAGTTACATCCTGCGATTCGATTTCACCACCAGCTTCCTGATCTTTACCGCGCTCGTGAACATCCATCACTTCATTCTCGACGGCGCCGTGTGGAAGCTGCGCGACTCGCGCGTCGCGTCCATGTTGATCGAGCACAGCGCACAAGCTCCAGCAGGTGAATCTAGCCCAGCAGTGAAGGGAACTACCGCGCCGATTGCAGTGGATCGCCACCGCGCAATCCGGCTTTTCTCGACGCCTGCATTTCGCATCGTGATAGTCGGCTTGCTTTTGCTGTGGGGCGGAGTGGACCAGGTACGTTTCGCGCTGGGAACCAACGAGGGCAATCTTTCGGCGCTCGTTCACGCATCCCGGATGACGCCGTATGACAGCGCAGTGCAGGCGCGCATCGCGATAGCTGAGACGAAAGCCGGGCAGCGCGATCAAGCCGTCGCTGCGCTGACGCGTGCCGTCTCGATCAATCCGCACAACGCAGCGCTGCAAGAGGCTTGCGCCCGCGCCATGCTCGAGGATGGCCGGTATCAGGAAGGGTACGATCACTATGCGCAGATGCTGCAGTTGTTCCCGCGCGACGTAGACGCGCTAGTTAACTACGGGCTTCTGGCAGCGCGCCTGGATCACCCTGAAGAGGCCATGGACTCGTGGCAAAAGGCTGTGGATGTTGACCCGAACCAACCCAATGCACATCTGTATCTCGCCGAGGCGTTTGACCAGAAAGGTGAGCCGGCGGCCGCAGCGCGGCATTGGGACGAATACTTGCGGCTTGCGGCCGCGCGTCCCGACGATCCCGCAGCGGGAGTCGGCCAGCAGATTTCCGCCACGATTCAACTGGCGGACGATCAATCGCGCTTCAATCGCAGCGATCTGGCACTGTTGAGCTATCGGTCCGCCATCGATCTCGCACAGCGCGCGGGCGATGCGAGACTCGAAAGTCTGGCGTTCGCGCACCTCGCTGACCTGCAGGAGAAACTTGGCGATGCGAAATCCGCTGCCCGCTCATACCAGAGCGGATTGGCATTAGACGCGAAGGCAGGCGAGGCGCGCGGCGAGGCATTCGATTGGTTCAATTACGGGCAGTTCCTTCGGCGGCATGGAATGCCTGACGACCTCGTGTATGCATGCTTCCTGCGAGCGGAGACTCTGCTCACGCCTTCTGGCGGCCCGGAATTGGCGGCTGTGCAAAATGCGCGCAGTCAGCTTGAAAGCCGCCTCGGCAAGAAAGCCCGTAGCACGCAAACGAATCTTCCGAGACAACTCGCCAGCGCCGCCACTCTCTCGACATCCTCTTTCTGAATGCACCAGAAATCCTCGCGGTGTACACTCTCGCCCGACATCCAAGGCGGAAGTCTCTCAAAGGGAAGTGGCGGAGATCATGGCAGAAGTCATATCGCAAGCGCCGACAGTAAGCGACGTCATCGACGAGCGATCGATGAGCCGTTTCCAAGTCTGGACGGTTGCGCTTTGCGGGCTGGTGCTGGTGCTCGATGGCTTTGACGGGCAGACGATCAATTTTCTTACGCCTTCCATCGCCGAGACCACCCACATTCCGACTCCGAAATTCGGGCTCATTCTCTCCGCTAGCTTGATTGGGCTGATGATTGCGGCAATGACCACGGGGCCGATTGCCGACCGCTGGGGCCGGAAATGGCCGGTGATCTGTTCGACGCTCAGCTTTGCGGCGTTCTCTCTGCTCACGGCGCACGCAAATACCCGCCGCGAACTCCTGATCCTGCGATTCCTGACCGGTCTCGGGTTGGGCGGTGCGATGCCGAACGTCGTAGCTCTTGCCTCGGAGTATATCCCCAAGCGGCTGCTCGCAGCCGTTGTGCCGATCTTATTTGTTGGGATGCCGCTTGGCGGAGTGATCTGCGGCTTTACGAGCGCGGCGATGGTTCCCATCTGGGGCTGGCGTTCCGTGTTTTTCGTTGGCGGGATCCTGCCCCTGCTGATCACGCTTTTGTTGATTTTCATACTTCCGGAGTCGATTCAGTTCCTTGCTGCACGCGGCAAGGACTTTGACAAGATCCGCAAGACTCTCGCGCGCATCGCTCCCGAATTTGCAAAATCCGGCGGGGGTTCCATTGCCGCATCGCGCGACCAACAGCGCAAGGGCGTTCCCGTAAAGTACCTCTTTGTCGAGGGTCGCACTGCCGGAACAATTCTTCTGTGGATACCTTATTTCATGAATCTCCTGCTCATCTATTTCATCGGCGGATGGCTGCCGGCCCTCTTGAGGGAACAGGGGCTGTCCGTTTCGGCGGGAGTGACGGCGACCGCATTCATCAGTTTTGGAGGCGTTTTCGGCTGCCTCGTCGAAGGACAGCTTTTGAAACGGCGCGGGGCTTACGCGGTTCTGACTGCCGAGTACGCGCTTGCGGGCTTGTTTGTGGCCGCGCTTGCCGTGATCTCGGTTTCGTTCCCGGTGATGTTGGGGATAACGTTCACGATCGGATTCATGATCATCGGCGCTCAGGGCGGGCTGAACGCGCTGGCCGCGAAATACTATCCAGTTACCGTGCGGTCCACGGGCGTTGGCTGGGCGCTGGGCATCGGCCGCATCGGGTCGATCGTTGGACCGATCATCGGCGGCACATTCTTAAGCCACGGATGGAAGACGCGGCAGATGTTGCTTTTTGCCGCCGTTGTCGCAGTGATCGCCTGCGTTTCAATCTTACTGAGTAACACCATGAGCGGACACGCGACGGCGTACACGCCGGACCCCGATGCGGGTGGGCGTGCTTGACAAGCTGCAAGTGCGAACTTAATGTAGTGCCGACTTTGGGGGAATGCCTGTAGTGACGGCGGAAAAGTGGGCACCCTTTTGCATGGATAGGGCGGGGGGATTGACATGAGAGCCAGAGCGTTGGCGATCGTCGCAGTGGTGGCAGGTCTGCTTTTGGTTTCGAGTCCAACCCCTGCGCACCATTCCGTCGCGATGTACGATCTGACGCATCAATCGTCGATCAAGGGTACGGTGACGAGCTTCGAGTGGACCAACCCCCATGTGTACATCTACATCGACGTGACGGACGACAAAGGCAACGTGAAGAATTGGTTTGCCGAGGGCAACAGTCCGAACATTATGGCCCGCATCGGGTGGACGAGAAATCAATTTAAACCAGGGGACAAGATCACCGCTTGGGGTTTCCTCCGTAAAGATGGTGGACCCGGCCTGCGTCTTATGAAAGTCGTCCTGCCGGATGGCAAGGAGCTTTTGACGGTCGATCCCGAACTGTTCTGACGCTAGCTCCACAGGAATCATCGATAGACGGCATCTGAATCCGGAAAGGTTCTCACACAAAAATGCACTTGTTATTCGAGTTTTGCAAATGGCTGCAACACACGTCGGTGGGCGTCGCGGTATCCGAATCGCTCTGGCTGTTTCCCTTGATCGAGACGATCCACATCTGGGGCATCATCCTGCTCGTCGGAACCACAGGCGTGCTCGATCTGCGGCTCCTCGGATTTATTCTGACGAAAGAGCGCGTCTCTGAATTGCACAGACGCTTGATCGTATGGACCTGGACCGGATTTTCGGTGATGTTCATCACCGGTTCGCTGATGTTTGCTTCCGAAGCGGCCAAGATGTATATCAACGAAGCGTTCCAGCTCAAAATGCTGCTGATCGTGGTCGCGGGATTGAATGCGCTGATCTTCGAGAAGACGGCGTTTCGTCACGTCGAGCGATGGGACGATGCTCCCGCCACTCCGGTGGGCGCCAAGATTGCGGCGTGCGTGTCGTTGGTCGTGTGGGTGGGTGTGATTGCTGCCGGGCGCTGGATCGCCTACGTCTAGTTCGTATCGACGCCTGAGCCTGTGACCGTTGACTCTGCCCGCGTGGACGGCGCGCGATTTTTTTCGGCGAACGTTTCAAATGACCGGTGATATGTACGCGATCTGAGTCCCGGTTTTTCTGCTGATCGTTCCTTCCTGTCCCGCGATTGTGGCCTTCGCAGGCCGGTGCCCACCTCCATATTTTGAAGCGCGCTGGGGACTCTTCTTTCCTCAATTGTTTGAAGCATGAAGCTGTTGACACCACGTTGCACATCTGCTATACGCTCCCGCAATATCCTGGGCCAAGTACAGCAACAGGAATTGATCTCTTTGGGGGCCACATGAGATCCAAGCTAGTCCTCGGGCTTTGCCTATTTCTTTCCGCTGCAGTCCTGCAAGCGCAGACGATTTCCACTTCTCAAATTAGAGGCGTCATCCAGGACCCCAGCGGCGGGGCCGTCGCCGGCGCCGAAATCAGATTGACGCAAACGGCGACAGGCGCAGTGCGCACGGCCACCAGCGCGACGGACGGGAGCTACGCGCTGCCCGATTTGTCCGCGGGGTCATATCAGCTCGAAGTCACCAAGTCAGGCTTCAGCAAGTATTTGCAAACGGGGATCGTGCTGCAAGTTGGCGTCAATCCGACGATCAACGTCTCCCTGATGGTCGGAACCGTAACTCAGGAGGTCACGGTGCAGGCCGAGGGAGTGACGGTGGAGACGCAGAACACCGGCGTAGGAGAGGTTGTCGCACCGCAGGAAGTGCAGGATCTTCCTCTCAACGGGCGTCAGCTCACCGATTTATTAACCCTTACAGGCGCTGTCGGCGAGGGCAGGGCATTCCGTGCCTCTTACCCTTCCTCTGCGGTTATTTCCATTGCGGGTGGCGCGCAGGGAAGCGTGGCTTACTGGCTGGATGGCGGCACGCACAATGATCCGCTGAGCAATCAGAATCTGCCGCTTCCGTTTCCTGATACCGTGCAGGAATTCACTGTGGAAACAAGCTCGTTGCCCGCCCAATATGGCACGCACCCATCGGGCGCGGTCAGCGTCGTGACAAAGTCCGGTACCAACGGGTTTCATGGCGATGCTTTCGAGTACGTTCGGAATTTCATGTTCGATTCCAAGAATACCGCTTTCGCTACCGCCGCCACCGCGGCCTTCCGCCCTCCCTTGAAGCGCAATCAATTTGGCGGCACGATTGGCGGACCGATCAAGAAAGACAAGCTCTTTTTCTTCATGGGCTGGCAAGATACCATCCAGCGCTCCAGCAACCCGGCAGAGACGACCCTCCCAACTCAGGCGATGCTTGATGGAGACTTCTCACAGTGCCTCGGGAGCGCTGGAGAGTCCTTGGGGCCACCGTTTGGGCCCGCGTCTGGAGTTACTGCGCTTGGGGCCCCGTACCACAATCCGGATGGCAATTTCGGGTACAACCAGACAAATCCTGCTTTGTACAGCCCAATCATTAAGGCACTGGAGAGCCATCTGCCTGTGGCTCCCGCGTCGAACGTGTGTGGCACCTATAACTACCAGAGTCCATCCAATTTCACCGAAAACCAGGGGCTGGCGCGCATCGACTATCGCATGAGCGATAAGAGCACGATCTTTGGACGGTATTTCATTACGAATTGGAACCAGCCCCCAGGGCTGCCTAATCTGCCGGCAAGCCAGGGCGGCCTGTTGATCGCGGCCATCGACGGCGCCGCCGACCGCGTTCAGAACCTCACTCTCGGAGATACGTACCTGTTTGGCTCGAACACCGTGAACAATTTCCGGGCGACCGGCAATCGATCGGTCGAAATCGAAGTTCAGAACACGACTCTCGATCTTGCGGGTTTACTTACGGAGGCGGAGGCGGAGCCCGTGAATCCGCTGCTGCCAAGCCAGATCGGCGCTATCTATCAACAGGGCTCGCCCAAGTTTCCGAACTACATGCCGAATTTCGCCGTTACGGCCGGGTTCGGCGGCTTGTTCAACTCGACTCCGTCCCTTCAGCCGTACGACACTCTTGAGTTTTCTGACGATCTTTCGCTGACGCGCGGTGAGCACCAGCTCTCGTTTGGCCTAGACTTTATCAACTTGAGAGCGTTCGCTACCAACTACCTGTTCAACCAGGGAGACTATACCTTTGATGGCAACCGCACGGATGCGCTGCCTTTCCCTCTCTCGAGTGCGGGCCTTCCTGACTTCATGCTGGGCTATACATCCGCCACTAGCGGCTTTGCACAGGATGCCCCCATCCCTTCCATCCAGCGCCAGAATCTCTTCTCACTCTATGCACAAGACTCCTGGAAAATGACCAGGCGGTTCACGATCACCGCCGGGCTTCGCTGGGACCCATTTTTCGGGCACACCGACCCGAAGGGTCACGTTGTCGGCATCTCGGTTCCGAATATAATCAACGACGTGCACAGCACGAAGTTTCCCTTCGCGCCAGCCGGCTACCTCTTCCAGGGTGATCCCGGCGGACCGACAAACAACAAGCTGTCGAAGAATGCACTAGATGAGTGGAGCCCGCGTCTCGGAATCGCATGGGATCCAAAGGGCAATGGGCGCATGTCGATTCGCGCGGGATTCGGCATCTTCTATGACTTCCCGAATTTCTCCTACGACCAGTTCGGATTCGAAGAACCTTGGGGCGGAGCCGCCACGGCCCCCGGTGGCAGTTGCACAGCCACCTGCATTAGCGACCCTTGGGGAACTACTGGAGGTGCTCCGAACCAATTCACTTTTTGTCCCTATCCCTGCATGAACGTCGCGACAGGGTCCGTACCTGGCAATCCCTTCGGTTCGGGGCCGGGAAGTGCGAACGACTTTGTCGGGGCGGGCCCCACGAAGTCCGCCTACTTGCCGAGCGCTCTGGTATTCAGCTATCCGCAGACTGTCAAACCGACCTACGTCATGCAGTACAACCTGAGCGTGGAAAAACAGTTGGGTGCGACCTGGCTGGTTTCCGCGACCTATCTTGGGAGTCAGCAACGCCACCTTTGGGGCAACAACGAAGCCAATCCGGGGCTTCAGGGTCCGTGTACAACCAACGGAGGAGGTCTCGGCCCAGGCGGGTACCCACAAACTTATCCGTTCCCTGCTGGGGTGACGTGTGGCGCCGGTGGCACCACCGTGCCCGGGCCATGCCCTCCGAACCTTGCTCCGTTCATATGCAACAGCTTCGGCCCCTTCTTCTCGTTGAACAATAACCGCTTGTTCCAGCACTTTGGAACATTGTGCTCGCCGACGACTTCCTGTTATGGCGAAACGCTTCTCTTGGAAGAAGGGGGAACGGGAAACTACAACGGCCTTCTTCTCTCGGCCCAGCACCAATTTGCCAGTCACTTCACCTCGACCACGAATTTCACATGGTCGCACTGCATCTCCGACAACTACACCACGACACTGGGTTTCTTCCTCGCAGCGGAGTCGGTGCCGTATGACCGGCACGCAGATCGCGGCAATTGTCCGAGTGCCGACACCCATCTCATTTTCAACGAGTCGCTCGTCGCGGAAACACCGAGTTTTGCGAACCATACCGAGGATCTCTTACTCGGCCACTGGAGATTCTCACTCACCGGTCTCGTGCAATCCGGATTGGACGTGTCTCCGATCCTTCTCGTTGATTATTCGGGGGATGGTAACGGACTTACGGAACGCCCGAACCTGGTGCCGGGTGTGGACCCGTATTGCCAGCCCAAAGGGCGAACATGCTGGCTCAATCCTGCGGCCTTCGCTGCCCCGGCCCCATACACCTTCGGCGATTTGAAGAACAATAGCCTGTTTGGCCCCGGGGCGATCATCGTCAATACGGCGCTCTCGAGGATATTCCCAATCACGGAACGCCAGAACGTGGAGTTTACCTGGCAGGTTTTCAACCTGCCGAATCACGCGAATCTATACCTGCCGAGCGTGGATGGGCCTGGAATCCTGCCGACCTTTGGCCAGCCAACTCCGGCCAGCACCGCGGGCTTGGGCGCTCTAAATCAAACGACTAACGATCCGCGCGTCATGCAATTCGCGCTGAAATACAGCTTCTAGCGAAATGATGATTGCTCCAGGTTAACGATCTGCGGCCCCATGCGGCCCGCGCAAAAAACAGTTTTCACGCGCGGTGTGCCCGTGGCATGATGCCCCGGCGCGTTCCGGTGAGAGGTCGCTGGACAGCGCTTCCGGGTTTTTATGGGTGGGGCCTGATTCCCGCTGCACGATGAATCGCGTACTTCTGAAAAACTGCGCGGCACGAAGGCGAGCGATGCATGTGCTGCTCGCTTTCCTGGCTACCGGTGTGCTACTCCTGCTACCCGCGTCGATTGCGGCCCACCACTCGGGCGCGATGTTCGACATGCAGCACCAGATCACGCTGACTGGTGTCGTCACCAGACTGGAGTGGACAAACCCTCACACGTTCATGTATCTGAACGTGAAGAACGAAAAGGGAGAAGTCGAAGAATGGGCCGTGGAAGCGAACAGCCCCAACTTCCTGCGCCACAACGGCTGGACGAGCACTACAATAAACGCAGGTGACACGATCACCTGCACCGGGGCGCCCGCCAAAAGTGGCGCCAGGTTCATGCACGTGATGACGGTCGAATTGCCGAACGGCGTGCAGCTTAGATCATAAAGCCCTAGAATTGGGCATTGAGGGCAGAGCCAGACTGTAGGAGGCAAGCAGCATGAGATTTTTGAATCGATTGGGGATCACCTTTGCTTTGGCCGCGGCGATCGTTTCATGCGCGGCCGCACAGCAGGCGACTCCACCTCCCGCGCCGACGCCCGAACCGGGTCGGCCGGTCGTTGGGGGATTCCCCATGGGACCGCCGGGGAAAATTCTGGAATTCACGGCTGAGCCAAGCACGATTCGGCCGGGGCAATCCTCCACTCTGCGCTGGCACGCTGTGAATGCGGACGACACCTACCTTGATGAATGCCTGGGCATCGTCGCGACGCTCGGTAGCGTTGCAGTTTCTCCCACCGCTACCACCACCTATACGTTCACGGCGAAGGGCCGCGCCGGCACGGACAAAAAATCGGTAACTGTCACGGTCGTGGGGACCACTCCCGCGCCGCCGAACACCGGCCCCGGCTGCGTCGATCCGCATAATCAGCCGATACCCCAGGCGCCGGACGGCCATCCCGATCTCTCGGGAGTCTACATTGCAGGCTTCAGCCTGCGGCCCGTCGACAACATCACTCTCAAGCCGGGCGCGGAAAAGTACAAAGTTGTCCCCGACGAAAATGACCTCGGCTTGGGAGTCACCTGTGTGCCTCCGGGTGTTCCAGCGGCCACGATGCAGCCATACCCCTTGCAGATCGTGCAGAAGCCGGGGCTCGTGGTAATCCTTTACGAGGCTTACCATCTTTTTCGCGTGATACCGACTGACGGCCGGCCACACCCCGATGATCTTGATCCCACCTACATGGGGAACTCCGTCGGGCATTGGGAAGGCGACACCCTCGTGGTCGATGTGACCGGGTTCAATGACAAGACCATGGTTGGTACGTACCGTCACACCACCGCCTATCACGTGGTCGAGCGTTACCATAGGGTCTCCTATGAAGAGCTCGACTACGAAGCCACCATCGACGACTCGAATGTTTTTGCGGCGCCGTGGAAGCAAGCCAGCCGCATGAGGCTGCATCCGGAGTGGCAGATTCAGGAATACGTCTGCGAAGACAACAATAAGAATTATCAGGATCTGCTGATCAAGAAATAATCCGGAAATTTCTTCCGGCACGGCGGGCAAAGCATATCGTGCTTGCCCGCATCGGTTAAATCGGGAGGTTCATTGAATGAGGACCAAAACTGCTTTTTGGATCGCGGGGTTGCTTCTATTGATGGCCGCGCCTGCGGCAAACGCGCACCACTCGGTATCGATGTACGACATGGAGCACCCCAGCACCTATAAGGGCGTTGTCGCGAGGGTCGAATGGACAAACCCCCATGCCTACGTCTACCTGGATGTGAAGAACGAGAAGGGCGAGACCGAGGAATGGGCCATGGAGATCAATAGCCCCAATTTTTTGAGGCACAACGGTTGGACGAGCACGACGGTGAAGCCTGGCGACGTGATCACGTGCACTGGGGGAGCAGCCAAAAGTGGGGCCAAGACGATGCGGTGCACCTCGGTCGTGCTCGCCGATGGAACGGTTTTGAGGTCATAGGCCCGAGCGCAGCGAAGCGCCTCCTGAGAGCGAACTGAGACTTGCGAATCTTCATTAGGACTTCGATTGTTGCTCTGTTTGCGGTGATGGCCGCGTCGCCGCTCGTCGTCGCGCAGGGAACTGCGAGCGTTCCGCAGCCTCCTGCTCCGGCGCAGGGCGCCAAACAATCCTATTCGCTCAACGCCGTGGGCAAGCCGGACATTTCCGGCATTTGGATCCTCAAGGGTAGCGGCGCGCCGGGAGAACCGCTCGAGAAAGCGAAATTCTCGGGGTCTGTTCCCGAATCCGAGTTGTGGCGAACCACCTACGCGCGTCCGCACTTGAGCAACACATTGCCTCCATTCCAACCGTGGGCCGAGGCGAAATACAAGGCAACAACTCCCGACCAGGACCCGGAATTGACTTGCGTCCCTCCCGGAATACCGGCGACTTTACTGGAGCCGTTTCCGTTCGAGATTCTTCAGGTTCCCGGAAAGATCTTCATGCTGTTCGAGTACGACCATCTCGTTCGTCCGATCTACACGGATGGAAGGCCCATTCAGACGGACGCCGATCCCACCTATATGGGGCAAGCGGTCGGCAAGTGGGAGGGAGATACTCTGATTGTCGATACGGTGGCATTCAACGAAAAGACGTGGCTCGATGCAACGGGGCTTCCGCACACCGCTGCGCTGCATGTGACGGAGCACCTCCGGCGGCTGGATCACAACACCCTCGAGGATCTGATTACCATCGACGATCCGAAGGCTTACACAAAGCCGTGGACGGTGCGCAAGGTGTATGACCTGAAGCCGAAATGGGAAATCATGGAGTACGAGTGCGAGGAGAACAACAAAGAGAATCCAGCGCCTGTTGGAAAGTAGCGCGGATGCGCCGGAGTTCGAAACCAGGTTGTATTTGCCAGGTGAGAGAGGTCTTTAGGATGCGCCACCGTTCAATCGCCGTGATTTCCTCCGCAGCGTCAATTTTTATTTGTCTGGGCTTCGCGTCTGCGACACTTGCGCAGACCACCGCAAGCCCCGCGCCTGCTGACACAAAGTCCGCCCAGACCGCATCAACGGCTTCCACGCAAACGCCGGATATATCGGGTGTTTGGGCCTCGGCTCGCATGCGCGACGGCTTCATCCGGGCGCCGTTTCCTCTCCAGCCCTGGGCCCAGGAACAGTACGACGCCCAACGAAAGCAGGTGGGCTTCAACCCCGGTGCGCTCTGCGTGCCGCCGGGAATGCCGCACGTCATGCAAATGCCGTATCCGCTGGAGATTGTCCAGACTCCCGGCCGGGTGACGGTACTCGAGGAAGCGTACGAAGAGGTGCGCCGCATCTACACCGACGGGCGCGACCATCCGAAAGACCTCAATCCTACCTACAACGGCCATTCCATCGGCCACTGGGAAGGCGACACGCTCGTCGTCGATACGATTGGCATCAAGGCTGGCAAGGATCTCAATCTCGACAGCACGGGGCTATTTCACAGCGAATCCTTACACTTGATCGAGCGAATTCATCGCATAGAAAAGGACATTTTGGCGGACGACATCACGATCGACGATCCGAAAGTATTTACAAAGCCCTTCTCGGGCCGCTTACAGTACAAGTTTTTCCCCACGTGGGAACTCAAGGAATACGTCTGCGAGGAAAACAACATTCTTCCGCAGCAATAGGCTTTCGCTCGTCGGCCCATCCTCAATGATCGCGCGGATCTCGAGGAAATCAGCATTGACTTAGCTGATTTCGGATGTAACATCCGCCCCGGGTGTCACCGGTATGATGCTTCACCTCTGCGAGTGGCTCGAACACAATTCATGGATCATGTGGGTCGACAGTTCCGTTCCGCTGTCCTTGATCCTCGAAATCATGCACTACACCGGTTTTTTCCTGGTAGTGGGATCGACCGTCGTCCTCGACCTGCGCGTGATGGGCCTCGCGGCAAAGCGTCAGCCCGCCGCGGAAATGGCCGGGCAGTTGGTTCCGTGGATGTGGACGGGTCTCGCGTTCGTGGTGTTCTCGGGATTCTTCATGTTTGCGGGCGATGCGCCGGACTTTTACATGGCCACGGTCTTTCGGATCAAGATTCTCGTGGTCTTGGTAGCCGTGATCTTCGGAGCCATCGTGCAATCGGGGATTCCCCGTTGGGGCCAGCTTCCTTCGATTCCGGTCGGCGCCAAACTCGCGGCCTTCCTATCTTTAGTGCTTTGGATCGGGGCAATCCTTGTTTCCGTTGAGGTCCCGGCGATTTCGGGTGTGGGCTAGACCGCCTGTGAGGCGTGCATCGAGCCGTTCGCAATTTAGAGGTTCGCGGAAATGATGGCCTTTTTCATGGCGTTCGCCAAGTGGTTGCAAGGCACGTGGTGGGCGCTCGACATCAGCGGCTCGACCTGGGCGTATCCGTTCGTCCAAGCGACTCATTTTACGGGACTGTCGCTCTGGGTCGGCACCAACCTCGCGCTGGACCTGCGGCTGCTGGGCGTCGGCGCGAAGCGTCGCACCGCCGCGGAACTTTCCGATGCGCTGTTCGCGTGGAACTGGATCGGCTTCTTCATCGCCATCACCGGTGGGTTTATGTTGTTCGCAAGTTCGGCCACGAAGTACGTTCCCAACCCGGCGTTTGAGATCAAGCTGGGAATTCTCGTTCCGCTGGGGATCATCTGGCACATTGTGGTCCAGAGGAAATCGCGCACCTGGGGTCAGACGCCCAATGTTTCGCCGTTCGCCAAATTCGCGGGCCTGTTGGAACTCTTGATCTGGCTGTCCGTCGTGACATTCGCGGTATCCATCCCCAATTTTGACGTGCACTAGCCGGCAGGATGAAGATTCGGGCCTCGCAGCGGATTTTCGTCGGACTCGCGTTGTTGGTTTTTGCCGGCTGCGGCAAACAGCAAAGCAGCGAATCTTCCGCTCCCACCGTCGATTTCTCCACCGCAGGCTCGATCGTTGGCACGGTTACTCTCGACGGCCCGCCGCCCGCATTTCGCCCGATCGACATGAGCGCGTCGCCCGCTTGCGTGAAGGCGAACCCCTCGCCCGTAACACCGCCCGTGGTCGTAACCGGCGAACACGGCGCTCTCGCCAACGTGGTGATCTTCGTGAAAAATGGCCTCGGCAACTATCACTTCGACACCCCGCCGGAGCCTGCAATCCTCGCGCAGGAGAATTGCATGTATGAGCCGCACGTTCTCGCGCTGATGACGAATCAGCCCTTCGCCGTCCAGAACAACGACCCGACGATGCACAACGTCCACCCGATGCCAAAGCACAACCGGCAGTGGAGCAACTCTCAGCCCGTGGGCTCCGCTCCACTCAAGTCGACCTTCGCACAGCCCGAATTCGCGATGCCGGTGCTGTGCAACGTGCACCCGTGGATGCGCGCTTTTGTGTTCGTGTTCGACAATCCGTATTTCGCCGTCACTTCAATCGCCGGCACGTTCGAGCTGAAAAACCTGCCGCCCGGCACGTACACCATCGAAGCCTGGCACGAGAACTACAATGTGCAGGACCTGACGGTGACGATCGCTGCCAAAGAATCGAAGTCCATCTCATTTGCCTTCAAATCGGCGGTGCCTGCCGGAAACTAAGATTGGGTTGCAAGTGATTGCAGGAAGCGCATATCTTAGAGCATAATCTGCCGGCTGAGGGCCCGGGCGGCCGTAGTAAAATATCAATCTGCGGGAGCAGGACGATGAAAATCTCAAAAATCGGATGCGTCGGCGCGGCTCTACTCTTGGTGGCGAGCGCCGCCTTCGCGCACCACTCATCCGCGATGTTCGAGCGTGACAAGCAAGTGGAGCTCGTCGGCACGATCGTCACCTTCGCCTGGACCAATCCCCACAGTTGGATCGAGATCGACGTGCCAAACGCGAACGGCGGAATGGACCGTTGGGGCGTCGAGTGCAACAGCCCCAACAACCTCGCTCGCCAGGGCTGGAAGTCCTCGACTCTCAAGCCCGGCGACCAGGTGACGATCCTCGTTCATCCGTTGAGGAGCGGCGAAAAGGGCGGTCGGTTCATTTCCGTGAAGCTGGCTAATGGTGACGTGTACGCCGACTCCGCAGGCGCGGGTTACGCAGCGCCACCGAAGCCCTGAGTGCGCGAGCGATCGGCGCTCCTATATGACCGTGCGGCTTGGGTGCCGCACTCCACGCGATAAGTGCCGGGGGATATCATGAAGACGCGAACGAATCTTTTTGTCCGAGCCGCGCTCGTAGCGCTGGGCATCGCTGCTCTTGCTACCGGGGCGAGCGCGCAGGGCCAGCATCGCACGCCAGACGTCTTTCCCGAAGGCGCACTCGCGCCTGACAATATCGCCAAGCCCCGTCCGAAGCCGCCCTTCGATCTCACCGGCACCTGGATGGTCGACCTGAGCTCTGGCTTCAGTTCCTTCATGTTCGGCCCGCCGTATCCGAAATTCAAGCCGGAGGCCCAAGCCGTCTTCGACGAGGGTAAAAAAGCCACTGCGGAAGGCCGCGCGTTTCACGACGACATCGGTAAGTGCTTCCCGGCCGGAATGCCCATGATTATGACGCGCGTCTGGCCGATCGCGATGGTTCAAACTCCGACCGTGATTTTCATGGTCAGCGGCTTTGAAAATGCCCTGCGCCTGATTTACATCGACGGGCGCAAGCACACCGATCCCGACGTCGTGGTTCGCACGTTCAATGGAGATTCGGTCGGCCATTGGGAAGGCGACACGCTCGTCGTCGATACCACCAGTATGACCACCGATCGCCACTGGATCGACGTTGGCGTTCCGGTGAGCGACGAGTTCCATATCATCGAGCGCATCCGCCTCACCAACGGTGGAAAGACTCTGGAGATCAAATACACTCTGCTCGACCCGAAGAATTGGGAAGGGGAGTGGACCAGCACCAAGCACTGGAACCGTGAGGACGATACCGACATTACGGAAGTCGAGTGTTTGCCCGATCTCAACCAGCATCTCCCCAGCACCCAATCGAACATGAACGTTAACTAATGGGGATTTCCTCACCCCTCCGCAGCCACCCGGCAGAGGGGCGGCCGCCGCTCGCTTCACCGCGCAGGAATTGACTCCTCAGCTGGGTTGAAGGGGGCGCAGCCGCCCGAAAAGTAGTGCTTGGCTTCAGTGCTCAAATCCTTTCCTCTCAATCGATTACGCGGCTGATTCCATACTTTCGCGACCTCCCTGTTGACTGTCTCGCAACCGATCTCACCCTGGGCATGAAAATGCCTTAATCGATGGGCGGACGATGGTCGATGAAGCATACGAGCGCGCGTGCGGGCTCGGGGTGACTGGTTTGTCCACGCGCGGGTAACCTGGGCGGTTTGTGGTCGCGCGCCGAATGCGCCCCCTTCCGGTGGAGTGAACGCAATTGCCAAAGCCTTGCAGAGTGATCGCGGTCCTGGGCACGCGGCCCGAGGCCATCAAGCTCGCCCTCGTGATCCACGAGTTGCGCCGCCGGACCGGCGAGTTCGAGACGGCCGTGGTGCATACCGGTCAGCATCGCACCATGCTCGATCAGGCCCTCCAGCACTTCAAGATCAAGCCAGACTTCGATCTGGACGTCATGCGTCCGAATCAGACCCTGAGCATGCTTACCTGCCGCGTGCTCGATACGGTGGAAAACGCCTGCCACCGCTTCAATCCCGACATCGTGCTGGTGCAGGGCGACACCACCACGGCTTTCGGCGCAGCCCTCGCCGCCTACTACTGCAAGATTCCCGTCGGCCACATCGAAGCGGGGCTTCGCAGCCACGACATCTACAACCCGTTTCCGGAGGAAGCAAACCGCCGGCTCGTTTCCGTCGTCACCGAGATTCATTTCGCTCCGACCGCGCTTTCGCGCGACGCCCTGCTGGCCGAGGGCGTTCCGGCCGCAAAGATTGTGGTCACCGGAAACACGGTCGTGGACGCGCTGCGTGGGCTTAGCCAATTGCCCCATTCCTGGGAAAACACTCCGTTGGCCGGAATTCCTACGGACGACAAGCGGCTGGTGCTGGTGACTTCTCACCGTCGCGAATCGTGGGGCAACGACCAGGAAAACATGTGCCTGGCGCTCAAGGATCTCGTGAACCGGCATCGCGATATCCGCGTGATCTATCCCGTTCACATGAACCCCAACGTGCGCAGCACGATCAATGCGCTCCTGGGCGGGATTGACCGGATTCATCTTACCGAGCCTCTCGACTACCTGACTTTTGTCAGCTTGCTGCGCCGCTGTTTCATGGTGCTTACGGATTCGGGAGGGATTCAGGAAGAAGCGCCCACCTTTCACAAGCCCGTGCTCGTGCTGCGCAAAGTCACGGAACGCCCGGAAGCCTCGCAATTCGGAATGGCCAAAATCATCGGCATGTCGCGCGAGGGAATCTTCGGCGAGGCCGAGCGGCTCCTCAGCGACAGCGAAGAGTACAAGTTGATGTCGGAAGGGGAGAACCCCTACGGGGACGGCAGAGCCTCCGAACGGATCTGCGAGGCCATCACGCGCTGGCATCAGGGAAAGAGGCCACTCCTCGATCCGGAAAAGGAATTCAAGCTGCCTCCCAGACCGCACCCGCGCCGCCGCAAAACCGACGTCTTGGTACACGCGAGGGCCGAGGTGCCCGAAAAAGTTCGTTCGTAGCTCGCGGTCGACTACTATGCTTTACTCTCTCTTCGCGATCGTCTTCCTGATCACCGTTTACACGGCGCGCCACTATCTCTTCACGCTGAATCGCCTCTTCGGATTCCAGCGCCATCCCTACATCGACATCGATACGGCCGACTGGCCGCCGGTCACGATTCTCGTGGCTGCGCACAACGAGGAAAAGGTCGTCGCCCACATCCTGGCGGCGCTGATGGGTGTGAATTATCCCAGGGAGAAGATGTTGGTCGTTCCGGTCAACGACCGCTCGACCGACCGAACGCGCGAAATTATCGATCGCTTTTGTGAGGACCATCCGGGCCGCATCCGCCCCTTTCATCGCGCTGGCGGCAAGGGAGGCAAGGCCGCCGCGCTGAAAGACGCCATGGAGTTGGTCGAAACCGAGGTCGTCCTCATCTTTGACGCCGACTACATTCCCGGCAGCGGGTTGATCAAACAGCTTGTTGCGCCATTCTTCGATCCGGAGGTCGGCGGCGTGATGGGGCGCGTGGTCCCTCTTAATGTCGGGACGAATCTACTCACGCGGTTGCTCGATCTTGAGCGCTCCGGCGGCTATCAGGTGGACCAGCAGGCGCGCATGAATCTTCGCCTGGTGCCGCAGCATGGCGGCACGGTCGCGGGCGTCCGGCTCAGCGCCCTGCGCGAAATTGGCGGCTGGAATGACAGTTCCCTCACCGAAGACACCGACCTCACATTTCGCCTCCTGCTCGCAGGCTGGAAAACCGTCTATCAGAATCGTTCCGAGTGCTATGAGGAAGTCCCGGAAACGTGGCAGGTCCGCATCAAGCAAATCATGCGCTGGGCCAAAGGACACAATCAGGCGCTGGCGGCTTATGGCTTCGAACTATTGTTCGGCGAGCATCGCGCAACCCTCCGTGAGCGCATCGATGGATTCCTGCTGCTCGGCGTTTACGCTATGGCGCCGCTGACGCTTGTCGCCTGGCTCCTTGCGCTCGGCCTCTTCTATGAGGGAGTGGCTCCGCTCCACGGTGTCATCGCGCTGCTCTCATTCACTGCGTACGCCGCGACGGGGAACTTCGCCGCCTTTTTTGAAATCGCGGCGGCGGCCCGGCTCGATTACACCCGCCAGCGCATCTGCCTGCTCCCGTTCCTCGTTCTCGGATTTGGGGTGAGCATTTTCTCCGTGTCGCGGGCGTTTGTTTCGCAGGTCACGGCTCCCATCACCGGGGCGCAGTTTCACTGGGACAAGACTGAACGCTTTCGGACGACCCCATGACTCCCACGCTCGCAACCGTGCTTCTGGTTTTGTCGGCCGGTGTGCTCTTTTTGATTCCCTTGCTTCCGGCTCTGATTGAACTGCGCGTCAAGCACGACGCGCAACCCCTCAACGTGATTCAGCAATACGCGGGCGAGATCCGGCATTTTTCTTATGGATTCCGCAGCTACATAGTCGATCTACTGGAGCCGCTGCAGAAATGCGTTGCGTCGGGCACGACGGCGAAGGGGAAAATGCCGGACGGCGACGAATATCTCCTGCTCGGGCGCGCCAATGATGCGCTCTTGGTTTCAGCAAACGAAAAGACAGCGACCTGCGGCTCGGTGGTGGCCGCCGGCACGGATGTGGCTTTTCCTGGTGGAGTCACTTTCGCCAAGGAAATCTACGCCGCGGGGGAATTCGTCGGCGGAGAAAAGAGCGTATTCCGCGCGCTGCTCGGAGAAAAAGACATTCACTTGGGGCCCTCCAGCACGGTGATTCGGTGGGCGCACGCCGTCGGCGCATTTCGCGCTCAACACGATTGCGATCTTTATGGGCGCATCTCTTCCGATTGCGAGATTCAATTGGCATCCGGCTGCGCATTTCAGCGGCTGAATGCTCCCCGCATCGCGCTAGGGCACTCCAAGGCCGAAGCGGCCGATGATTCCGCAGCGGCAGTGCAAACCGCTCTGCCGGGCGGCCGCCGGCTCGTCGACGAAGATTTGGAAATCGAAGCTGGTGAAATCGTCTCGACGAACATTGTGACGAGAGGCAGCCTTCACATCGGCGCAGGTGCGCGAGTGTTGGGCAGCGTCAAGAGCGCTCAACACATGTCGGTGGGCGCCGGCGTTCGCGTCGAGGGCAGCCTCATCAGCGCTTCGACCATGCACATCGGTCCCGATTGTCGCGTTATCGGACCGGTCATCGCCGAGCACGGAATCGCAATTGAAACTGGAACCTGCTGCGGCTCCGCTCGCACGCCCACCACAGTCAGTGCTCCGACGATTGAAGTCGCGGACGGCGTCACGGTCTTCGGCACGGTCTGGGCGCGAACCGAAGGGCAGGTGGTCCCCCAGTGATGAAGAAGCGGGCGATCACGATCGTTGCAGTGGCTCTTTGCGTTTTGGCGCCGGCCACATGGCTGGCGCTGCGCGCGTACGACCATTTTAGTGTTGGGGCCGATGGCCTCATGCTTTTGGTGCCCGATGGCGTCAGCTTTTCCGACCCGCGCGTCACCGTCTGGCTCGATGCCGCGAGCGAAGAAGGACTGCACGTAATTCCCTTGCACGATTCCGGCTTTCTCGATCCCGTCTTCGGAAGGCCGAAATGCGCGGGCCTCATTCTTCCCGACTCAATTCACCAGCAGGCGAGCGATCTCTTGCTCCGCGAGATTCGCGGTTATGTGGCCAACGGCGGGAACCTGATGCTCGTGTTCGACGCCGCGACGAAATCGATTCAGGGATTCTATCCCAGCGGCAGCTCGCGATTAGCCGATCTCGCCGGAGTGGATTACGCACTGTACAAAAACCTCGGTGATGCGACGATCCGGTCGGGCGACGTGAGCACCACGATCCCGTTGATGAAACAGCTCGGCGTGCCTCCCGGAAAGTACTTCCCCTTTGCGGCGCCTTCCGCCGCGCTCGAAAACACGACCTCGACTCGGCTCAGGCGCTATCAATACGGGAATCTGGAATATCCGAGCTTCGTCACGTCGGGCGAATACGCCGGCCAGGTGTTGCTGCGTTCAAGTGCGGGCGTTGCCGCAGGATTGCATCGCTACCAGAAGGGCTCGGTGCTCTTCGTGAATCTGCCGCTAGGATATCTCAAGGGCGATACCGATGGCCTCCCTCTGCACGCTTTCCTCCGATATTTTGCTGTGCAAATGCTCTCGTTGCCCCGCTTGCTCTCGGTCCCGGACGGTGTCGGTGGACTGGTGCTGAACTGGCACGTCGATTCCAACGCGGCCATCTCCGCGCTTCAGACCATGAATACGTGGACGATCTTGCAGCAAGGGCCGTACTCGATCCACATCACGGCCGGGCCGGACACGTATGCGTTCGACGATCACAAGGGATTCAACGTCCTTCACGATCCGGTGAGCCAGGACTTGGTACACGAATACGTGCGTCTCGGAGAAGAAATCGGAAGCCACGGCGGTTGGATTCACAACTATTTCGCGGCCCACGTTGAAACGGACCCGCCCAAGGAAATGGCGAAATTCCTCAAGCTCAATAAAGATGCTCTCGAGCAAATCGGAGGTAAGCCCGTCGTCGAGTACTCCGCGCCAAACGGCGACCAGCCGGAGTGGGTCACCCACTGGCTGGAGGCGCACGGTTTCGTGGCGTACTACTTCACGGGCGACGCCGGCATGGGGCCCACGCAGGGCTATCGCGGCGGCCGGCGCGAGGGAAAAAACATCTGGGCATTTCCGATCACCCAGTTGGATCGAGCCGCCTCGTTCGAGGAATTGAGCGGCGAAGATGTTTCTTTCGACGTGATACTGCAGTGGCTCGAGGCGCTCACCGGCTTCGTCGTGGATCGCCACGAAGTGCGGCTCATCTATTTTCACCCGCCCGGCATTCTTCCCTATCGCGACGTGGTTCATAACTGGTTGGAAAAAACCGCCCAGCTCAAAACGCAAGGAAGCTTTCGCTGGTACACGATGGCCCAAGTCGCCAATTTTCTGAATTCGCGCAAAAAGGTGTGGTGGAAGTTGACGGAGCGCGACGGCATCGCTTCACTCAAGGCTACTGATTCTCGAACCTTGGCCCACCAGACGTGGAGTCTGTCGGCGAATAAGTTTGAAAAGCCTGTCGTGATTCAAGGCGCCGCGACGGTGTCGCAGGACGGCGAAGTGTGGCTCATCGACGCTGGCGATGGGACTCATCTGGAAGTGCAGGCCAGGATGGCTGGACAATGAGCCTCCGGCGAATTTTTCACAATCTCGCACTTTTTCTTCTCTTGAGCCTCGCACTCGCGTGGAAAGCGAACGCCCAGCAAGACGTCGTCACCACCGATCCGCCGCAGTCATCGCCCCAAACGCCGGGCACGGAGGCGCCGGTGCCCGAGAGAATCCTGACCAATTTTGTGGAAGCCGGAGGCAGTTACCGCCAGCTCACCAACGGCTTCGGCGATTGGAGCGGCGGCTACGCTCGCGGCGTGCTGACAACCGGAAACAACATTTGGAACGGCGAAATCAACGGACAAAATGAATTCAATGATGGCGGCGTGTACCTGGCCGCCGGAGATACGTACAACTTCAATTCGGATTGGTACGCCTCGCTCACGCTTGGATCGAGCGTGGGAGGATTTTTCTGGCCGCGCTTCCGTGCCGATGCATTTGTGAATCGCAAATGGAGCGCGCGAAAGCAATTCATCACCACGTTGGGCTACGGTTACTACGCCTCCAAGGACGTGCACCGCGACCAGAGCGTTTTTGTTGGAACCGTCTATTATTTCCAAAAACCGTGGATCGTCGAGGATGGTGTGCGATTCAACGTCAGCAATCCGGGTGTGGCCTTTTCGCCGGCCGGCTTTGTGGCAGTGACCGAAGGCCGCAACAAGCATCACTACGTCACGGTGAACGCAGGATTCGGGCAAGAGGCCTATCAACTCGTCGGACCGACGACCGTCCTGACGCGCTTCCCCAGTCAAAATGTGACGATCACCTGGCGCCAGTGGACGGGGAAAAACTGGGGATTCAATCTCGTCGCGGATTATTACCACAGCCCATTTTACGAACGAGGTGGCGGCAGCTTTGGATTCTTCAAAGAGTTCTGAGCGCCGCGCGTTCTCTGCGAGCGCGAATTACATGGCGAGATTCGCCGATCGCAGCCGCTTCCGCGGGCATCGCGGCGGCGTCATCACCATGCACCGCGCGCTGACGCGGTTCGTTCTCGAGCCACTGGATTTGATCACGGCCGCCCTGCTCGTTCTGCTGCTTTCATTCGCGTGGATTCTTTCGCTGCCATGGCTCTGCCGGATGTGGGGTTACGCGCTCGCGAACGGCATGAGAATTCTGGCGCTGCGCACCGAGCTCGGTCTCACCGAGCATCACATCACTCCGTACATCCGCTTCGTGATTCCGTTTCCCAAAACGGAGGGAATCGCTCCGGACGCAGGGACTTGGTGGTCCACTACCGCGGTCGTTGGTCTGATCTATGCGGCGAGTTACTTCTTTCCGAAGAAATGGACGCCGGTGACGTATCTTCTGCGTGCGGTGCTTTTCATTCAGGCCACCGCGCTGCTGTATTTTCTGCTGGCGGCGGCGCGCTTTCCGCACTCGCCCGATAGTTATCTGGAAGGGATCGTATCGTACCGAATCGCGCTGATCTCCGCCGTTCCTTTGCTATTCGGCCTGACTTACTACATCTTCAAATTCAGTTTATTCCAGAAAATCGCGCTCACCGTGCTGACGATGAGCTATCTTTCGCTATTTCTCCCGCTGCAAATTCTGCTTCAGGCGATGATTCTCCAGAAATCCGTGCTCTTCATGCCGGTGCTCTACATCGTATTCGGATTACCCGTGGACATCATCCTCATCCTCGCGTTTTACTCGTGGGGGATGAGCTGGCCGTCAGGGAGCCAGAACGAAATGTAATCCGCCTCACGCGCCTGCTTGAATCTGGTGCAGCAGGCGCTGTTCGCTGCCGTACGGATCGTTGACCAGCTTGCACTCGTCGTTGAAGATCATGATCGCGCGTTTCGTGTTGTCGAACGGCACCCAATTCGGCAAGCCGCTGTGGTTCGGATCGCCGGTCCGCGCGAATGCCACCCAGGCTTTGCTCATTTTGTCGGCCAGCGCGTAGCGATCCTGGCCGGTACCGGTCATCGACTCCGCCGCATCGACGTTGTCGAAAACGAAGGGAATCTCCAGCGTGTGAAACGATCGAAGCTTGCCGTCGCGCACCGGCGATCTCCACGTAAAGTAATACTGATAAACCGCCGCTTTCGCTTGCGCCGCTTTTCGCTCCGCCTCGAGGACTACACCCGCGCGGAACGTAGCATCCGAAGCGATGATGAGATAGAGATCGGTGTTGGCAGCGCCGGGGCGGCCGGCGCGATACGCGGCGATCACTTTATCCACTTGATCGTCGCTCGCGTTGCGAAGCGTTTGTTTTACGCGCGTGTGCAGCCCAGCATCGTCGATTGGATCGAGCTGCTGATTCGGGAAAAACGTGACCTCGGTTTCGACCGTGCCAATCAGAAGAGGAACATCAGCCGACTGCTCCGGCGCAACGGGATCGAATGGATCGTGCGGCAGCGTGCGGCCATCGACGACGGGCGCGAGAGCGAGTCCCGGGCCGCCGGGCACGATGGCTGGACTCGTGACGGAGAGCAACTGATCGGTGGAGAGCGTCTGCAACTGGTCCACCTGATCCGGCTTCAGATTCAACTTCGAGAGATACATTTCGGCTGATTTGTTCGCCGCATCGCGCGAAACACCCTTCACATCCGCGCCGCTCTCCACGATCGCGCGATGGAAAAGCCCCTTGGCCGCCGGCATGGCCATCAACGAGCTGACTTTTCCTCCTCCGCCGGACTGGCCGAAAATCGTGACGTTGCCGGGATCGCCGCCAAACGCGGCGATGTTGTCGCGCACCCATTCGAGCGAAGCGATGATGTCGAGATTGCCGAGATTGCTCGAATTGGCGTATTTCTCGCCGCCGATGCCCGCGAGATACAGGTAGCCGAAAACGGTGAGGCGATGATTGACGGTGACGAGGACGACATCGTGCTTCTTGGCAAGCTGCGTGCCGTCGTAGCAAACGAAGCCGCCCGAACCGCTCGTGAATCCGCCGCCGTGCAGCCAAACCATCACCGGCCGCTTGTGCCCGCTGCCCACTCCCGGCGTCCAAAGGTTGAGAACGAGGCAATCCTCGCCCATAGGCTCGTCGCGGTCCATCACTTCGAATTCGTGGGGCACCTGACCGTGGAATGCGGACGGCAACTGCGGAGATCTGTGGCCGAGTTCGTAGCACTCGCGGACATCGGTCCAAGCGCCGAGTTTCGCGGGAGGCATGAAGCGGTTTGGCCCGGCAGTGGAGGCCGCGTAGGGGACGCCCTTGAACGCGTGAACCTTGCCCTGCGTTGTGCCGCGGATTTTTCCCGCCGTTGTCGTTACGGTCGCGCCGGGAGTTGGCTTCGCATCATCCGCGAAAGCCCGCGTGAAATTGCCGCCCATGAGCGCTCCCGCCGCAAGCGTGCTGAAACCGATGAACCTTCGCCTGTCCATGTGGATGCCTCCATCGAAATGTGGTGGGGTCCGCAGAAGTGCGTACCGTATGGCGCAATCGCAAATTCTTGACACTTGTTCGTGATTCCGTTCGTTTGTTTTGAGTGAGATACCGCGATAAACACCTGGTTTTGATTGACACTTGATTTTGGTTTGCTCGAGGAAGGGGCCCCGGGGCAGTGACGGGTAGACGTGACGCCCGTCCTTTGTTTTGAATGAGTTACGTGCGTTTCTGTCCGGCAGCCATTGTCGGGCAGAAATCGAGGCGCGAGGGTAGCCTTTGCCTCGCCCGAGAGGTGCCGGGCCCGCTCTCCACATTCGCGAACTGTAGACCGTCGTTTCACGGGCGCCATTCTACTGCACCCGAGCCGAAGTGCAAGCGCGAGAGCCTGTGGACTTTTTGGAACCGGGCTGGAAGCTCGACCGCAACCTTCACCTACGATTATCAGGGACGCCGCACGTGGAGGACCGACCAGAACGGCGAGACGACGATGTATGCGTACGGCGACGCCGAGCGGTTGGAAGACTCGGCAATCGCTCGCACGCAGCGGCGTGGGTTGAACGCGAGTGTAGCTGGCGAAGTGTTATGATTCCGCTGCTTTGTGGTCAAGGGAACAACAGAAACGGAAAGGGTGGGCCACCCGCCCAAATGATATCGCCGAATTACCAAACGATATTTCAGATCGGGCTGAGGTCGTTCCCGTGGACGCAGTTGCTTCATCCGATTCCGTTCATCGTGATCGCGCTAGTGCTCCTCCGATTTTCAAGGGGAAAGCAGATTTATAAGATTGTCGGAACGGTGGTCGCGCTGCTTGGTGCACTTTTCTTGCTGATTTCGGTTCTTGTGTTCGTGCCTGACTTCGTGAAACAGCGGGGAGTCTACGTGAATGGCGGCAGCTCCGTCGTCGAGGGAACAATTCAAGATTTTCATCCGGCGCCAGTTCTGGGACCTGCGAACGAGTCATTTACGGTGCAGGGTATTCCATTCTCGTACAACGTTCTGGATGCAACGCCCTGTTTTCATAACGCCCCTCCTCACAAAGGCCCTATTCGGCCGGGGCTAGTTGTGCGGATCTACTATAGAGATGGATGTATTCAGAGGCTTGACGTTCGGCAATGAAAATTCATCGTGCCGTCCGCCACAGCCTCATCCGCACATGAAGCGGAGGCGGGTGGCCCACGCTTCTGATCGTCTGACCTCATTCTGCGCGAGCAGAGGGTACGTCTCGTCCATCATCCTTGGAGTCCAATTCACACCGGAGGGTGCCCCACCCTTGGCATTTAAAAGGGTGGGACGGGTTTCAAGTTCTGCGTTCGGCAAGTCGAAAAAGGCCCCACCCTTCACATACCGAAGGATACTTCGACTGCGCTCAGGACAAGTGGGGCAGCCGGCTTTCCCTCAGCGGCTGAAGCCGCTCTGGTTTTGCGAAAGTTACGGCACGACTAAAGTCGTGCCCTGACGAAGAACGGCAGTTGCCACACAGATTCTGAAGAGCACGTCTGGCGACTTATGAATTCGTCCTCAGCTGAAGCCGCGTTAATTTCGCAATGGTGACGGCACGACTGCCCTTTGGCGTCGCTCTAGGTGAAAAGTCGTGCCCTGACGAAAGACGGTGGCTGACACACAGACTCTGAAGCTCGGGACGCCTGGCCGTCAGGGCACGGCTTCAGCCGTGCCGCTTGCCGACGCAGTTCTCAGGGGTTTTAACCCCTGAGGGACTTCGTCGGTAGCAAATGCGCCCGAAGCCGAAGACCACGGGTAGTCTCCAGGTTCCACAACGAACCGTTTCTTCACGGGATTTTGGACCAAATACTGCATGTGCAATTCGTAGTCCGCCGCATCGCGAATTCGGTGATCGCTGAATCCCCGCTGCCAAATCGGAAAACGGAAAAGGAGGCGATCACGAATCGCCTTGGCCGAGCCGCCTTTAATGAATTGGACAGCGCGTTCCAGAGCCGTGTTGTCACCCGGAGTCAACAGCACGTGAAAGTGATCCGGCATCAACACGAATGCGTGCAGGTGATATGCGCCTCGGTCGCGGTAATTCAAGAGGGATTCGAGAAATATTTCACAAGGCGGCGCGGGCTTGAAGATGGCGCGGCTTTCCCATGTGCGAGACGTCACAAAATAAGTTCCTGGGACGCTCCCGTGGCGCTTCGGTATAGCCATTTCCCTCAGCGGCTAAAGCCGCCCTCCACGACAGGCGTTACGGCACGGCTAAAGCCGTGCCCTGACGAGTCGACCGCGCCTTGGCGAAGATCTCTCGATCCTGCGCCGATGGCGCTTCGGTATGACCATTCGCCCTCAGCGGCTAAAGCCGCCTCCACGACACGCGTTACGGCACGGCTGAAGCCGTGCCCTGACGAGTCGACCGCGCCTTGGCGAAGATCTCTCGATCCTGCGCCGATGGCGCTTCGGTATAGCCATTTCCCTCAGCGGCTAAAGCCGCCTCCACGACACGCGTTACGGCACGGCTGAAGCCGTGCCCTGACGAGTCGACCGCGCCTTGGCGAAGATCTCGATCCTGCGCCGATGGCGCTTCGGTATAGCCATTTCCCTCAGCGGCTAAAGCCGCCCTCTTCGACACGCGTTGCGGCACGGCTGAAGCCGTGCCCTGACGAAACGCCAATGGCCTGACGAATCGCGCGTGGCGTGACGAGTCGCGCGTATCCTGACGAAAACCTTTAAGCTGCGCGGCCCCAGAGTTTCTTCGAGGCGATGCGGGCGCCCTCGACGAGCGAGCGGAACTTCATCCACGAGAACGCTGGAAACACGGGGCCGAAGCCTGCGAACGTGCCGAATCCGCAGTCGGAACCGGCCATAATTCGCTCCTTGCCGACGACGTTGGCGTAGCGAATTAGCCTTTGCGCGACGACCTCGGGATGCTCGACGTAGTTGGTGCTCGATGCAATTACGCCGGGAATCAGAATTTTATCGTCGGGGAGTTTGATCCTGGTCCACGCTTCCCATTCGTGCTCGTGGCGAGGATTCGCGCCCTCGATGAGCAGCGCCATCGGCTTCACTTTGATGGCAATGGGAAAGATCCGCATGCAATCCATGTCGTTGATGTGCGTGCCTTCATAATTGCCCCAGCAAACGTGCAGCCGGACGCGGTCGGCGGGGACGTTCGCGAGCGCATGATTCAACGCTTCGACCTGAAGCTCGGCGTAGCGCAGGAATTCGTCGTCCGTCAGGTTTTTGAACCGCGTGTGGCGCCCCATGGCGAGATCGGGGCAATCGAGCTGGAGCAGCAGCCCTGATTTCACGATCATTTCGTATTCTTCGCGCATCGCGTCCGCGAGCGCCGCGAGGTACGTCTCGTGCGACGGATAGTATTCGTTCGGCTGAAAGACGGCGATCGTGCCGGGAGAAACCGAATTCATGAAGCCCTCGACGACCTTGGCCTTGGAAAGGGCCTCTTTCATGTGGGCGATGTCCTGCTCGACCGGCTTCAGATTCTTCACCTTGATCGGGCCTTTGCAGACGGGCCGCTTGTAGGTGGCGGAATGGCCGGTCTTCACGAGGCGGTCGCGGTACTCGGGAAAATCGTCGAGGTCCTGCGGAGTGGGCCGCGCGGAATCACCTTCAAATCCGGTGAGGCGATGGCGAATGTACGTGGCATAGCTGATCTTGCTCGTCTCACCGTCGCTGACGACGTCGATTCCCACCTCGGCCTGGTGATTCACGAGTTCGGTGACGGCGCGCCGCATCGTTTCGTTGAAGCGGCCTTCGTCAACGTCCTCGCCGCGGTCCTGCGCGAACAGCAGATCGACAACCTCCTGCGGGCGCGGCAGGCTTCCAACGTGCGTCGTAAGAATGCGGTCAGTGCTCAGCTTCATCTGGGGTCCTTGTAAAGCTATTCATGCCAGGGCGGCAGAGAAAATACTCCGCGAAGGCATCAGGTTGCAACCACAAATCGGATTGTACTGGTTAGAAACGCCAGTCGCATTGCGTGCAACCATCTGTCTGACCCGCGAGTCAAAATAGCGGTACAGCGAGCCGGGGGCTTGTTGGCCTTATCCACAAATCAGGTGCCGCCACTGTGAGAAATCAGCCGCGATGATCGAGCGATGTCGGTGGATGGCGTGCCTTTCCTTCGCCAGCGTCCTCATTGCATCGTTTTCGCTTCCCAATCCAGCATCAGCACAGGGACAAGGCCAGCCGCAAAGGGATCAGCAAGCGCGCCCGGGCGAGCAGATGCCCGATCAGCCATCGTCAGGAAGCATCAGCGGAACAGTTGTCGATCAAACTGGGGCCGTTGTCGTGGGAGCCATGGTGAAACTGACACGTGAAGATCAATCCCTGAACCAAGAGGTGCTATCAGGCGACGATGGGCAATTCTTCTTTGCCAACATCGCACCCGGGCCCTTCCAACTCACAATCACGTCACCGGACCTCGCGGCGCAAACATCCTCGGGAATCCTGCATCCGGGGGAGGCGCACATCGTCCCGCCGATCGCGTTGGCCGTCGCTCCCAATGTCACAGAGGTGCGGGTAGGAGTCACACAAACCGAAGTGGCGGAAGAGGAGATCAAGGACGAAGAGAAGCAGCGTGTGCTAGGTTTCCTTCCCAATTTCTATGTCAGCTACGTCCCCGATGCATTTCCTCTCACCTCAAAGCAAAAGTTTAAGCTTGCCTGGAAGGCGACGGTGGATCCAGTCACCTTCGGAGTGACTGCGGGTATTGCCGGGGTTCAGCAGGCGGCAAATGAGTTCAGCGGATATGGGCAAGGCGCACAAGGCTATGGAAAGCGCTATGGCGCGAACTATGCCGACTTTGTTACAGACACGTTCATCGGAAGCGCCATACTGCCATCGCTTCTGAAACAAGATCCACGTTATTTCTACAAAGGAACAGGGAGCGCGCGATCACGCCTTCTGTATGCGATTGCGAATTCCGTGATCTGCAGGGGTGACAATAAACGCTGGCAGGCAAATTACTCGAGTATTCTCGGAAGCCTCGCTTCAGGGGGTATCTCAAATCTCTACTATCCGGCGAAAGATCGCAATGGAGCGGGATTAACGTTCGAAGACGCGCTACTCGACATCGGCGCATCTGCCGCCACCAATGTCCTTCAAGAATTTGTCGTCCGGAAATTTACGCCGAATGTTCCTAAGCACGATCCGGCCAGACCCTGACGCGCGATCGGCAGCTTCATGACCGGCGCCATCATTCCAAAGATCTTCAAATCGAGAGCCTGCGGACCGCCCGGGAACTTCGGTATTCGCTTGCTCGGTGATATAAGGTGAGCCATGAATTCCATCAAGGAGCCTGATCCTCAAAACGATTCGCGACCCATCGAGGCAGTCGCCAAGGACGCGGCGCGCGGCCGGCGGGACGCAACGTTAAAGGCCCTCTGGTTTCTGGGAATGGGAACTCTCTTTGGGTTGGTAACCGTCTTTACGATCGTTGCAGCCAAGTGGGTGCCAGCTCTGCTGTTCGGCGCGGCCTCCGTATTTCTGTTCTGGTCGGCGTATCAGCAGTATCGAGCGCGCTCTTGACGCGGCCGTGCCAAGCGTTTGCCTCCATGCCGACGGTGACCTCGTGATGTATACTCTCGCCCCGTGGAACCTCTCAACCTCGATTTCAATTTAAGCCGCCTCGAGCGCGTGCTTGCCGGTCCGGGAAAGGTCGCCGCACTCGGCGAGGAACTCGAACGGCGCGGGCTGAAGCGCGCGATCGTCGTAACCGGGAAAACGCTCGGCGGCTCGCCGCTGCTCGAGAAGGTCACCGCGGCGGCCGGGCCGCGATGCGCGTCCGTATTCAAGCGGGCAAGCCAGCACGTGCCGCGAAGCGTGGTGGACGAACTGAAGGCGGAAATCTCGCGCGTGGACGCGGATTGCCTGGTTAGCTTCGGCGGCGGCAGCCCGATCGACACGTGCAAGGTCGCGAGCCACGCTTTTTTGCCGGGCCGCGACGTGATCCAGATCGCGATTCCGACGACGCTCTCCGCCGGCGAGTATACGCACGCCGGAGGCGTGACCGACGAGAGCACGCGCGTCAAGTCCGGGGTTTTCGATCCGCGGCTCCAGCCGCGCACGGTGATCAACGATCCCGTGCTCACGCTCGCGACTCCGGACTGGCTTTGGGTTGCGACAGGCATGCGCGCTCTCGATCATGCGATCGAAACAATTTACGCGATCCGGCATCATCCGATCAGCGACGCGCTCGGCGCTAAGGCGATCTCGTTGCTGGTGGAGCATCTGCCCGCGTCGATCAAGGCGAGCGGCGCGGAGCGACTCGCTCATCGAGGGTATTGCCAGTTCGCGGCGTGGTTTTCGATCTTCGGCTCGATGAACACTCGATTTGGGATTTCGCATCTGCTGGGGCATCAGATCGGGCCGCGGTGGAATGTGGCGCACGGCGTCACGTCATGCATCACGCTGCCTCACGCGATGCGATTCATGGCCGGAATTGCCCCGGAGCGTTTTGGCCCGATTGCGGAGGGATTCGGCGTGCCGTTCGACGCGAAGAATCCGAAGGCGGGGGCGCTTGCTTGCGCCGAGCGGACGGCGCAATTCATTGCGCAGTTCGATGTTCCGCACACGCTCAAGGGCGCCGGAGTGCCGCGAGCGGAGATCGGCGAGATTGTCCCCACCGTGGCGCATGAACTCGAGAAAACAGGCGTTGTGGACCGTCCGCTGACGCAGGCGGAAATCTTGGGATTGCTGGAAGCTTCCTACTGAGGGAATCCGCGGCCGGCGTGTGGCGCGCACAGGGCGCGGCCGCGGAATGATTGTCTGCTTTACTTCTTTTGTGGTTTGTCTCCGCCGATAAAGACCGCGCTGGTGCGTCGCGACGCACCGCCGGCGGGTTGCTCCGCTGCAGAGGCCGATGCCGCCGCAACAGGAATCTTCACCGCAGGCTTCTTGACGCCGCCCGGAAAGTTGCTCTCAGGAACTTTGATCGGCTCAAGCATCGCCTCGATTTCAGCGCGGCGCTGCTCGAACCATGGCGGAAGAAGCAAGCTCTGGCCGAGTTGATCCTCCGGTTCATCCACCGCAAATCCTTTCGGCACGGTGGCGGCGCATTCGACCAGAATTCCGCCCGGGCAGCGGCAATAGACCGAGTGGAAGTACATGCGGTCCTTGATTTCCGAAGCGTCCGTGTAGCCGAGTTCTTCGTAGATGCCCTTTTGCTCTGCGAGCTTTTCATCGCTTTCAACATCGAGCGCCATATGGTGAGCCGTGCCTGCGCCAAAGATCCAGCTTCCGGACGGGCGCTCGGGCTCGTGCAGAAGAGTGACTGTCCTGGATGGACCACCCTCTCCGATTTCGAAGCGATGATAGGGGCCTTCCTGGCCGGTCTTCTTGAAGCCGAGGGCATCGACGAAGAAGCGTTCCGTCTCCGCGACTTCGCGAACCGACAGCACCGGGCCGTGGAAGCCGCGCGTGGCGACCTCGCCGGTGACCTCGCCAACGCTCCAAGGCTTGCGCGTGTCGGCGTTGTCCTCGAAGACTTCCAACTGAATGCCCGACGGATGATCGAAACGAATAAACTTTTGGCCGAAGCGCTCCTGGATGCCACCATTCTTGATCTTGTGGCGGTTCAGGTGTTCGAGCCAGAATTTCAAAGAGCCTTTCGGGACCGAGTACGCAGTCGACTGAATTTGACCGGAACCCTGGCGACCTCTCACGCGTCCATAAGGAAAGGTGGTGTATACCGATCCAGGCTCCGCATTCGCGTTTGCATAGTACAGATGGTAGTGGGCGTAGCGGCCGTCAAAGAGAACCGTTTGCTTGATCATGCGCTGGCCAAAAACCTTGGTCTGGAAGTCGATATCCTCCTGAGCGCCACCCACGCACACCGTCATATGATGGAGACCTCTTACAAGCGACATGTTTCTTTACCTCCGGCGCGAAAGTGTATCACAAATGGTGGGGGAGGGAAGTTGGAGCGCCGCGCCGCCAGAGGGTGGTTTTCGAGCAGTCCAATAGGAGCAAAGCAGGCCCGAAAAACGATGATTGCGCGAGCTTCTTTTGTGATAAAACGCTATCCCGGTTGTTCGCTTTCTGCGTTGAGGCCTGTCTTTGGGAGCGTGAAATGCGCGGTATGAACCGAGCGAAGCTTGCGGGGTCGTTGATTTCGCTGCTCTTTCTGGGCGCGCTGCTGAGCGCGCCGGTATTTGCGCAGGAAGATCCATCCGGAGAATGGGGACCGAGGTTCGACGAGGACTGGTTCGAGCGAATTCCGGGACCGGAAATCGGCGACTATCTAGGGATTCCGGTCAATGACGCCAACCGCTTGCGAGCCGATAGCTGGGACGCGACTCTGATCGAGCTTCCCGAGAACCAGTGCCGCGAACACGGATCCGATTACGGCTGGCGCGGCCCGTCGAATCTGAGCATCTGGAAGGAAGTCGACCGAGCGACCCAGAAAGTGATCGCGTATCACACGCACCTTTCGGCGTATGGCGCGGAACAGACAATCTGGATGGACGGGCGCCCACATCCTCCTGATTACGCGCCTCACACGTGGGAGGGGTTTTCGACCGGGAAGTGGGAAGGCGACATCCTCGTCGTGACGACGACTCACCTCAAGGAAAATTGGGTCCGACGGAACGGCCTGGCCCGCAGCGACCTCGCGACGGCGACCGCACATATTATGCGGCACGGCAATTATCTGACCGTAGCCGCTATCACGTACGACCCGGTGTACCTGACCGAGCCTTTTATTCGAACGTCAGATTTCGTCTATAACCCGCAACAGCAAATGGCGCCGTGGCCGTGCGAGTCCGTAGACGAGGTCGACCGGCCGGCGGGCGTGGTGCCGGCGCATCTGCCGGGACAGAATACGTTTCTTAATGAGTTCCCGGCAAATTACGGAATTCCGCCGGAAGCGACTCGGGGCGGCGCGGAAACGATGTACCCGGAGTACATGATCAAGATGAAGACGATGAAGACATTGCCGCGCCCCGCGAAGAAAGCACCGGCTCAATGACGGCCTCAACGATAGCGATAACAAGCGGCCCATGTAACGCTTCACTTCGGCCTCGCAAGATCCTTTTGCTCGCAGCCATTCTAGCGGTGATTGCACTGCCGGTGCTCACGCACGCTCAGCAAGTGCCGGGCGCGGCACCGGCCAACGCGGGCGCCTCGAATGCGGAAGTCCACGTACTCCCCGTGCAAGGCAACATCTACATGCTGGTCGGCGCGGGCGGGAACATCACCGTGCAGGCCGGCAGCGACGGAGTGTTGCTGGTGGATACAGGCCTCACCGGGATGAGCGACAAAGTGCTTGCGGCGGTGCGCTCGATCTCGGACAAGCCAATTCGGTACATCATCAATACCCACATTCATCCGGATCACACAGGCGGGAATGAAGCGATCGCCAAAGCCGGGAGCACGGTGGCCGGTGGCAACGTTGTGGGCGACATCGGAGCGAGCGCCGGAGATCAGGCAACGGTCATTGCGTTCCAGACGATTCTCGACCGGATGAGCTCATCGAACCCTCCCACGCCGCAAGGGGCATGGCCGACGGAAACGTACACGACGCCCGAACGAAAAATGTTTTTCGACAATGAGGGCATCGAAATCATTCACATACCTGCCGCGCACACGGACGGCGACAGCATGGTGTTTTTCCGCCGCTCCGATGTGATCAGCACGGGGGATATTTTTGTCACGAACCGCTACCCGATCATTGACATGCAACGAGGCGGGAATGTTCAAGGAGTGATCGCCGGGCTGAACCGAATCATAGACATCGCCATTCCTGCTGACTTGCAGGAAGGCGGTACAATGGTGATACCGGGCCACGGGCGGCTGTGCGACATCGCCGACGTGGTTTTCTACCAGGAAATGGTGACGATCATCCGCGATCGTGTCCAGGACATGATCAACAAGGGCATGACGCTCGAGCAGGTGAAAGCGGCCAAGCCCACGCTGGACTACGATCCCAGGTACGGCGCGGACACGGGAATTTGGACGACGGACATGTTTGTCGAGGCGGTATACAAGAGCCTAAGCCCGAAACATTAGTTTCATCGATGCGCTCGGGATCATCGTCCGATCGTGACGGTCATTTAGGAGGAAGTTTTATGAAGCGCTTACTTTTCGTGGCAGTGATTGCGGCCGGGCTGATGGCGGGTGGCCGGGCGTACGCCCATCACTCGTTTGCCGCGACCTATTTCGTCGATCAGGAGATCACGGTCGAAGGGACGCTGACCCAATTCATGTACCGGAACCCGCATTCGTTCGTGAAGGTGGAAGCCCCGGACGACAAGGGACAGATGCAGACATGGTCCGTGGAATGGGGCGGCGGCGCGCAGCTCACGCAGGAGCATGTGACGCGAGACACGCTCAAGCCGGGCGATCACGTCATCGTGACCGGAAATCCCGGGCGCGATCCTACCGAGCATCGGATTCGCCTGCACAAGATCGTGCGTCCGTCGGACGGCTGGAAGTGGGAAGGCGTAATCATGTAAGCGTTTCCCCCGCGCGAATCAGTTCTCCGCGGGACCAGAGTGGTGGGGGACCCGAATGAGTGACGGAGTGCTTGGGAGGCGTAGTGCGCCGCTGATTGTGGGTCTGGCGGCGCTGTGGCTTGCACTGCCGGTCTGCATCAGCGCGCAGGGCCAGATTGGACCGGCCGTGGTCGCGCCTCCGACTGCACCTCCGATCGTCGCCAAAGTTGGCGCGCCATTCGATTTGTCCGGCTACTGGGTTTCGGTGGTCACGGAAGACTGGCGCTACCGAATGGTCACGCCGGAGAAGGGCGACTTCCCGGGTTTGCCGCTGAATCCCGAGGGACGTCGCGTGGCCGACTCCTGGGATCCCGCCAAGGACGTGGCGAGCGGGAATCAGTGCAAGTCGTACGGTGCCGCTGCAATCATGCGCGTGCCCACGCGACTCCACATCACGTGGGATAACGACACGACGCTCCGAATCGATACAGACGCGGGAATGCAGACGCGAATTTTTCATTTTGGCAGCGCGCCGCTGAGCGGGGCCCCATCGTGGCAGGGATATTCCGTCGCGGATTGGGAGGGGCTGAGGCCGCGAGGATTTGTGCTTCCCGTGGTGGCGGGAACGGGAGCCGCAAGGCCGGCGCAAGAGGGCTACCTCAAGGTGATTACGACGCAATTGAAGCCCGGTTACCTGCGCAAGAATGGCGTGCCCTACAGCGCGAATGCGGTGGTCGAGGAGTATTTCGACAGCTTCACGGAGCCTAACGGCGACACGTGGCTGGTCGTAACCACGATCGTCACCGATCCGACGTATCTCGTGCAGCCCTTCATCGTGAGTTCGCAGTACAAGAAGACCGACGCCTCCGGGTGGCATCCCACGCCGTGCGAGGCCAAGTAAGAATCAAGAAAAGTGTCACGTATGCGTGATCGATGCGCGCGGGAGTTTTTCCGAGGATGACGGATGTCCCTTGCTAGTTTCTTGCAGTGGCTGAGCAACACGCAATTCAGCGTCATGATGCGCGAGTCAACATGGGCTGAACCGATCGTTGAGACCATCCACGTTCTAACCCTCACACTTTTCCTGGGACTTGCCGCGCTGCTCGATCTGCGTTTGCTGGGCGTCGCGATGAAGCGGCGGCGGATGTCCGAAGTGTTGGGACAGCTCAATCCATGCCTGTTTGTCGGCTTTGCGGTGATGGTTGTTTCGGGCGTGGTGCTGTTCAGCGGCGACCCGGTGTCGTTCTACAGCACGACTTTCTTCAAGGTCAAAATGATCATGCTCGTGCTCGCGGGCCTGAACGTGATGATCTTCAACGCCACGATCGGACGCAAGGTGGCGGAGTGGGACATGGACTTGAAGACGCCGCGTGGGGCCAAGGCGGCGGCCGTCGTATCGCTGTTGCTGTGGGTTTTGATCGTTGCCGCCGGCCGCGGCATTGCGTACGCGCTTCCGCCGCCATGAGGAGGTTTGCCGGGCATGTGGCTTAGGTCGCTCATTCTGTCGTTTTGTCACTGGTGCAATAATTCGTTCTTCGGGCACGGGATTCGCAATTCCGCGTGGCTGTTTCCATTTGTCGAAATATTCCACCTGCTTGCGCTCGGCGTGTTGGGCGGCACGATTCTGCTCCTGAATTTGCGCCTGGTCGGGCTTCGATTCCGGGATGAGCCCGTCTCGGAACTGGCGCAGGACGTCCGGCCATGGATGCTCGGGAGTCTCGGCGTGATGCTGGTTTCGGGTTTTCTTCTATTCTCGACCGAGGCCGTGAAGATGTACGGAAATTGGGCGTTTCGCTGGAAGATGACGTTCCTGCTTTTGGCGATTCTCTTCACATTCACGATTCATCGCAAAGTTACGATGTCGGATGAGGCTCGCGTGGCGCCGGTGTGGCGCTGGGTCGTGGCGGTGGTTTCGGTGCTATTGTGGACGGGAGTCGGCCTCGGCGGCCGCGCGATCGGCTACGTAACAACAGCGGCGACGTCGGCAATGATCTGGATCAGGTAAGAGCTCGCCAGACGCAAGCTTTCCGGGCAACTTAAACCAGAGAGCGAAGGTCCATCGGGTCAACGGAGGGCCACTCGCACATGTTTCTCGCAACGATCATGCAAGGAATTCCGGAAGCTGCACCGCTCAATCCAATCGCTCGCTGGACGTGGGTATATCCCGTCGTAGAGTCGCTTCATATTTGCGGATTCACGCTGCTCGTAGGCACTATCGCAATTCTCGACCTGCGCCTGCTCGGGGTCTATCTGAAGCGTCAGCCCGTTTCGCAGCTCGCCAAAGATCTATCGCCATGGATCTGGGCCGGCCTCATCATCCAGTTGATTACCGGCCCTTATCTCTTCTCGTCAGACCCGGGCGAGTACGTCCAAATTTCGGCGTTTCGCGTGAAGATGGCGCTCTTCCTCGTGGCGCTCGTCTATCAGTTTACGGTGATTCGAAAAGCGACAGCGCCCGCAGGCGAATCGGCGCCGCTCGGATGGCGCAAGCCGGCGGCCCTGGTCTCCCTGGGGCTATGGATTTCGGTTCTTCTCGCCGGTCTTTGGATTGGAAACCTGTAGCGAAGCTAGGATTAGCGTGAACGAAAGCGAGGCTTGTCTGCCGTGTCTTTTCTGAGTTTTTGCCAGTGGCTCAGCCAGACCCCTTGGAGCGTCTATCTCCGGGAGGCTCCCTACCCCTTTCCAGTGCTTATCATCATTCATGTGATCACCATTGGCCTGTTCGGCGGAATGGTGGTGATGGGGAACTTGCGCGTCCTCGGCTGGGCGATGCGGAGCGTGCCCGTCTCGCAGGTGATCGGCCAATTCAGGCCATGGAAATGGACCGGCTTCGCTTTCATGCTTGTCACCGGCACGCTGCTCGCGATGTCCGATCCGCTCGAATACTACGACAACATCATGTTCTGGATTTCAATGCTACTTCTTGTGGCGGCGGGGCTGAATGCGATGATTTTCCATTTCGGCGCGTATCGCAGCGTGGCCGCCTGGGATGAAGGCTCGACGGCGCCTCCCGGCGCGCGGCGGTGGGCGGGCGTCTCGCTGTTTCTGTGGATTGCGCTGGTCTTCGCGGGGCGAGCGACCGCGTTCTTCTAGCGCGACGGTGCGGCGTCGAGGCGGACTACGATTCCTTCAAGCTCGGGCTTAGGAGCCGGATAATACGTCATGACCAGCGGATCGTGTCCCGGAACGATGTGATCGGGAGAATCCGCAAGCCGGGAGAGCAGGTCAAACCCTTCCAGCATTTCACCCACGTTGTAAACGACGGGAAACGGGCGCCGCTGCTCAAAGTTCGCATAGAGATGCGAGGCGTCCGAAGCGACGACGACCCAGCCGCGCCGCGTCCAAACGCGCGCGATCTGAAGTCCCGCCGAATGCCCGCCGACTCGATGAAGGCGCAGCCCCGGCACAAGTTCGGCGTCGCCGTCGTGGAAAGCTACTTTGCTCGAATAGACGTGGCGCAGCATGATCAGCATGTTTTCGAGGTCGAATGGAGCGCGGAGCGCTTCGTGGCACATGCAGCGGCCGGTTGCATACGTCATGTCGCGATCTTGCAGGTGAAATCGCGCGCGCGGAAAGCGGTCCAGATTGCCCGCATGATCGTAGTGAAGATGCGTGACTATGACGTCCGTCACCTTGTCCGGATCGACGCCGACGAGCCGCAGAGCTTCCACCGGGCAGCGAATCCATTCGCGGCGCCGGCGAAGCGCGGCCGGTTCGGCGAATCCCGTGTCGACGACATACGTGCAGTCGCTGCGGCGCAAAACCCAGACGAAATAGTCGAGATCCGACGCAGATTCATGCGGGTCGGCCGATATGAAATTCTCATTGGCGTACCGGTTGCCGAGATGCGCATACCGAATCGCGAAAATCTCGAATGGCTCGATCTGCACGCATCGCCTCGCAGAAAGATTCGTTTCGTCTGGCGCATAGCATGACCCATCGCCCAGCGGAACGTCAATTGTTAGGGCCGCTATCATAGGGCATAATGCGGCGTCCGAAGAAGCGGTTCATCGCGCGGACGCAGCGACAAAGACCGGGGGGAACGAGATGGCGCAACAGCATATCGGCTTCGTGGGAGTCGGGAGGATGGGCGTCCGCATGGCGCGCCGCCTCATTGATGCCGGCTATCCGCTCACCATCTACGATACGAGCGAAGCCGCCATGGCTCCCCTGATTGAGCTGGGCGCCAAGCGCGCCGAATCGCCCGCCGCGGTTGGATCGGCTGCCGAGATTGTATTCGCGAGCGTGCCGACGCCGCCGATCGTGCAGGAAGTCGCCCTCGGCGCAAACGGGCTCGTTCACGGAAATCGCGTCAAGATTTTCATCGATGTCTCGACGACCGGCGCGACCGTCGCGCAGAGAGTTGCCGAGGGACTCAAAGCCAAGGGGATCACGGCGGTCGATGCGCCGGTCAGCGGCGGCATCACGGGCGCGGAGAAGGGCACGCTTGCGGTGATGCTATCGTGCCCGGAAAGTATTCTGGCGACAGTGAAGCCCGTGCTCGAAGTGACCGGAAAAATCTTTTACGTGGGCACGCAGCCGGGCCAGGGCCAGACGATGAAGCTGCTGAACAATCTCCTCTCCGCGACGGCGATGGCCATCACGTCGGAAGCGATGGCTATGGGAGTCAAAGCGGGGCTTGACCCGGGGCTGGTGGTCGACGTCTTCAACGCAGGCACGGCGCGCAACAGCGCGACGCAGGACAAGATCAAGCAGCACGTGATCTCGAGAAAGTTCAGTTATGGGTTCGGGCTCGGGCTGCTCAACAAGGACATTCGATTGTGCATGGCGGAAGCCGACGCGCTCGGCGTTCCCATGATCGTGGGAAGCGCCGTGCGGCAACTGCTCTCGATCTCGACCGCAACCGAAGGGGTCGATGCCGATATGACGGCGATGGCGCGAACCGTTGAAGCGTGGACGGGAGTACGCGTGGAAGCGAAGTAGCAGGATAGGGCTCGTCCGGGGAAAACTCCCGTCGGCAAATTCAATTCTCAACTCGAAGAAAGGCTCACCAACATGGACAAGAAAACGTTTGAACGCGGACGCGAAATCCGCAGCTCGGTTCTTGGCAAGGAATTTGTCGACGCGGCCTTCAACACGGCCGACGAGTTCAATATGCCGCTGCAGGACCTTGTCACCGAATACTGCTGGGGCGCGATTTGGGGGCGCGAGGAGCTTTCGAAAAAAACACGCAGCATGCTCAACCTCGCGATGATCAGCGCGCTCAACCGGCCGCACGAGCTCAAGGCGCACATCAAGGGAGCGCTCGTCAACGGCGTGACGCCCGTCGAGATACGCGAGGTCCTGCTGCAAGTGGCGATCTACTGCGGCGTGCCGGCGGCCGTGGACTCGTTCCGGATCGCTCGCGAAGTGTTCGCGGAACAAAAAGAGAAAGCGTCCAAGCCGTAGTCGGCGGCGCACTATCTGCGTAAAGTGGCGCGCGAGAGACCGATATGAAGAAACACCGCATGCTGATCGGCGGCCAGTGGGTCGAGCCGGTGTCGGCCACATGGTTCGAATCTGTGAATCCGTTTACGGCCGCTGCCTGGGCGCTCGTCCCGCGTGGAAACAAGGATGACGTCGACCGGGCCGTGGCGGCGGCGAAGTCCGCTTTCTACGATGGCGAGTGGCGCAAATTGACGGCCACGGCGCGCGGCGATTTGCTTCGCCGCCTCGGCGATCTTGTGGCCGCCGAGGCCGACGCGCTTGCCGAAATCGAATCCACCGACAACGGGAAGCTCATCGCCGAAATGCGCGGCCAGCTCAAATACATTCCGCGATGGTTCCACTATTTCGGCGGCCTGGCGGACAAAATCGAAGGGCGCGTCATCCCGATCGACAAGCCGGGCGTATTCAATTTCACGCGCGAAGAGCCGCTGGGTGTGGTGGCCGCAATCACGCCGTGGAATTCGCCGCTGCTGCTGGCGGCATGGAAGCTTGCTCCCGCGCTTGCGGCGGGGAACACCGTCGTCTGGAAGCCGTCGGAGTTTTCTTCCGTTTCGGCGCTTGCGTTTGGAGAGCTATTCGAGCGCGCCGGACTCCCGCCGGGAGTCGTCAACATCATCACCGGCTACGGCAACGAAGTCGGCGAGCCGCTCATCACGCATCGCGATGTTGCCAAGATCGCCTTCACCGGCGGAGACCGGACGGGCGAGCACGTCTATCAACTGGCTGCTCGCGGCATCAAGCGGATCACGCTGGAGCTGGGAGGGAAGTCCGCGAATATCGTTTTCGACGATGCCGATCTCGATGAAGCGGTGAAAGGCGTAGTCTCCGGCATTTTCGCGGCGACCGGCCAGACCTGCATCGCTGGCTCGCGCGCACTGATTCATCGTCCGGTGCTCGATCAGTTTGTCGAACGCCTTCTCGCGCTTGCGAAGACCGCGCGCATGGGCAATCCACTCGACTCCGGCACGCAGGTGGGGCCGATTACGACGCGCCCACAGTACGAAAAAGTTCTCGACTATATTCGAATCGCGAAAGAGGAAGGCGCGGTGTGCCGGCTCGGTGGCGCGCCCGCGCAGCGGCCGGAGTGCGGCGCGGGCTGGTTTGTCGAACCGACGATCTTCACCGGCGTGCGGCCGGAGATGCGCATCGCGCAGGAGGAAGTTTTCGGCCCGGTCCTCTCGATCATCCCGTTCGATACCGAAGACGAGGCGGTTCGCATCGCGAACGGCACGATCTACGGCCTTGCCGCGGGCGTTTGGACCACGAGCATTCGCCGCGCGCTGACAATGTCCGAGCGGCTCGAGGCCGGCACGGTTTGGGTGAACACCTACCGGGCCGTGAGCTACATGTCTCCGTTCGGCGGCTACAAACGCTCGGGGATCGGGCGAGAGAGCGGAATTGAAGCGATCCGCGAGTACCTGCAAACGAAAAGCGTCTGGATCGACATTGCGGGGAATGCTCCGAATCCATTCGTGATGAGGTAGGCCGGAAAGTCAGGCGGCGTGCAGGCCTGATGCTGCCTTCGGCGGGCGGCCGATCCACCACCAAAGCGTTGTGCCGAGTATCGGGACTAAACTCAACGAAACGAACGTTGCCTCGTACCAGTGGCGGTCGAACCAGCGCCCATAGATCAGCAGCAGAATCGCGACGACCGCGGACCACGCGCCAGACCCGATTCCAGCGACCATCCCCGTCTCGTCGCGCGGATAGGCGCGCGCGCTCAGGTGCAGCGAGGTCACAATAAATGCCACCGCGATGAACATCGCCCAGGAAAAAAGCGCCAGCGCCGCGGGCCACGATGCGGTCTTCGTCACAAGCGCGGGAATCAGAGCGAAAGCCGTGAGCAGCGCGTACAGGCCCACCGGCCGCGGATTCTCACGCACGTACCGATCCGCGACCCAGCCCCAGAAGTAATAGCCGATTTCCCAGCACACCGCCGGGATCCAAAGAATTTTTCCGAGCTGCGCCTGCGTGAGGCCCAGCACGCGATTCAAATAGAGCGGGCTTAGATACAGGGTCGGCCCGAGCGCCGAGCCTCCGAGTCCCATGCCGACCACCAGCAGCCAGAAACGACGCTCGAGCATGTTCGGCCACCGGGTACGGCGTTTCGTTCGCGGGACCGCCCGAAGCAGAGGCGGGCGCGCCACGAGCCACCAAACAATCAGCCACACGATTCCCAGCGCGCCGGTCACGAGGAACGCGGCGCGCCATCCGCGCCAGAGCGCGATCGGAGTGATCACGAGCGGCGCGAAAACCGATCCCAATGACGCGCCGCTGTAAGAGATTCCCATTCCACGCGATTGCCGGTTGAGGGGCAGGGAATCGGCGGCGGTTCGCAGGCCTCCGGGAAACGTGGCGCCTTCGCCGAAACCGAGCAGCGCGCGCGCCGCGGCAAATCCGAGAAATCCCGCCACCCACGCGTGCGATGCACTCGCCACCGTCCAAATTCCGACGGCCGCCAACATGCCGACGCGCAGGCCGACGTAATCGATCAGCGAGCCCCACAGCGGATTCGCAATCATGTACACGATCGAGAAAACCGAAACGGCATCCGCGTACGACGCCGCGGTCAAGCCCGTATCCTTGAGAATCATCGGAGAAATCACCGCGAGCGCTTGCCGATCGATATAGGAAAGCCACGAGCACGTCATCATCACGACCACCGGCACCCACATCCGCCATCCCACGGCGAGCGGAGGCGTGCCGTCAATCGTGGGGGGGATTGTCGCGGGAATGCTGCCTGGCATTCGGATTTTTCCGGTGTCGAGCTTTAGAGAAGCGGGAGTGTATCACGCAAGCTTTTCGCGAACATGGTAATGTGGCCGCTGTCGCGAAGTGGTGGTTGCGCAGGGAGGCCGGAAAGTGGATCTCGCTGAATTGCGGAAATGGATCGGGAAGACCGAAACGACGTCGCAAGAAATCGGCCCGTGGCCCATCGCTGCGCTCTCCGCGACGCTCGATATCGACGCTCCGCCGGCGCATGCGGGAGCTGCTGTGCCGCCGTTATGGCATTGGCTGTACTTCTTGCCCACGTACAAGCATTCGGAGCTTGGGCCGGAGGGTTCCGCAACGAGGGGCGATTTCCTGCCGCCGGTGCCTCTGCCGCGGCGCATGTGGGCGGGCAGCCGGTTCGAATTTCGTCGGCCGCTGCGCGTCGGCGAGAATTTTACGCGAACATCCCGAATCCTCGACGTGCAGGAAAAGGCGGGACGCACCGGCCCTCTGGTATTCGTCGTGGTACGGCACGAAATCGGCGATCGCGTAGGGATTGTGGTGACGGAAGAGCAGGACATCGTCTATCGCGGCGGCCCCGAGCCGGGCGAACGTGTGCCCGCCCCGCAACCTGCACCCGCCGATTCCGCGTGGGAGCGCATTGTTCGTCCCGACGACGTGCTGCTGTTCCGCTATTCCGCGCTGACTTTCAACGCGCACCGCATCCATTATGACTGGCGGTACGCCACCGAGACCGAAGGCTATCCCGGCCTCGTCGTGCACGGGCCGCTCATCGCCACGCTGCTTCTCGATTTACTGCGGCGCAATATGCCATCGGCGAACGTCGCAAGCTTCGCATTTCGCGCCGTGAGCCCGCTCTTCGATACGGCGTCCTTCACTGTGTGCGGCAAGCCGGACGCCGGCAAATCCGTGCGCCTCTGGGCGAAAAACGCCGCCGGCGGCCTCGCGATGACCGCTACCGCCGCGCTCGTCTAGGTTTTAGTCGTAATATTTCGGCGATTTCCTTAGTCTCGAGTTGCCAATGAAATCGTGCTCGATCCAGAGCTGCGTGTTCGTCTTCTTGCAGTAGTCTTCGATCATCGCGCGACTGGCGAGCGACTGTTCCTTGTTGTACTCGAACGTGGGCACGCGGCCTGAACCTCGCTCTTCCGGATAATGATAGAGATCACCCGCGAGCATCACGTTCCCGGTTTTCTTCAGATGAAGGATCAGTACCTGGTGGCCGGGCGTATGGCCGGGCGCCGATTTGATGATCACCTTCCCGTCGCCGAACACATCGTACTCATCTTTCGTGATCAGCACGGTCTGCGCATTCTTCAGCTGATCGTAGTCCTTGGGATCGACAAGCTGCGGCGGCTTATCCGCGAACATCGCATCGCGCTCAACGGGCCGGACGAGCCACGTCGACCCCGCAAATTCGTTGGAATTGGCGATGTGGTCGCTGTGATAGTGCGAGTGCGCGAGATACGTGATGTCGCCGGGCGCGTAGCCGATCTCCGCCAGCTGCGATTTCAGCGTGCGCGTCGCGGTCGAAGGCCCCTGCGTCACGGGCTGGCCGTCATCCTTGAAAGCCGTGTCCGGAATCACGCCGACATCCCAGATCAGCGTGCCCTTCGGATCGACGATCAGGTAGCAAGGGACCGCGAAATCGATCGACTTGACTTCTTCCCGCTTGAAATTGAAGAGCGCCGGATCGAGTCCCTTGATCACGCCGCAATCGAAAACGTACAACCGCAAGCTTTTGGGCGGCGGCGGAGCCTTGTGCTGCTGCGCCGGCGTCGAAACGACGGCGCCGATGATCACAATCGCCGCGATGGAAATGGCGGACCATCTGGAAAGTTTCTGACTATTCATCACAGGCTCCTCGAAATCTTGGGGTCGCATCGCCGACGGCATGCCAAGCGTCAGCGCTTCATATCACTTCATTGGCCGTCTGTAAACAGAAGGGAAGCGAGGGGTGCAGTCAGTTTCCGATTCGCGCCTGCCAGGACCTTCGCCTAGGCGAAGGCTCTGCCCGGACTGCTTGTTCGCCTTCTTAGGGACTCCGCGGGGGCTGGCCCTATGTGCCCAATCTGCAAAGCAACCTGTCCCTTCGTACCGTTCCGCTTGCAGCCTCGATTATCTATAAAGGTGTCGATGTTGCTTAGTTGGAGGATATTCATATGTCGATTTGGGTAAGGGTCTCACTTGGCTGTGCATTTAGCACCTTATTGCTTGTGAGCGCCTGCGGTCCGCAGCAGACATTCGCACGTCAAGACGACAGCGAAAGCCTTGTGGAACTCGCTCGCACTTACGGTCAGGGTAGCCACGTCAGCAGGTCGGTGCGAGATAAGCACGCGGCCGGAAGCCAAACGCCTGCTGCAAACGACGCTGAAGAGAGTGAAGCGGCGTACAAGAGTCTAATCGCAGCGTATCTGGCGGGCAAAAACTATGAGGCTCTCGAGCAGGCGGCGCGCGAGGCCCGGGTGGGCAAGACCAGATTCAAGGGTGGCATTTGGAAGTTGTACGACCTTTATGACGCCGTGAGCAACCCAACTGCGGCAGGCGATTCCACCGATGGAGATTGGACCTCTCAAATCGCGATGCTGAAGGCCTGGGAATCCGCGCGGCCCGAATCGGCGACAGCGCAAATCGCCCTTGCAGAAACCTACGAGAATTACGGTGACGCGGCTAGAGGCAAGGGATACGCGGACACGGTATCGGAGAACGGTTGGAAGCTTTACGGCGAGCGCTACGCTTTGGCCGCTTCGACTCTGGCGGAAGCCGCCAAGTTGAAGGAGAAATGCCCTTACTGGTATCAAGCGATCCAGGGCGTGGCACTTGCCCAGGGATGGGATAAATCGCAGGCACGCAAGCTATTTGACGCAGCCGCCGCCTTTGAGCCCACGTATTACCACTACTACCGTCTCTACGCGAATTACCTGCTGCCGAAGTGGTATGGAGAGCCGGGTGAGTCAGAGGCTTTCGCAGAGGAAATGTACGATAAGATCGGCGGTCAGCAAGGAAAGTTCATCTATTTTGAGGTTGCCAGCCTCATTGCGTGCCAGTGTGATTCCGATGATTCGCACATGGAAAATCTGTCGTGGCCCAAGATCGAGGAAGGCTACGTGGCGCTCGGCCAACTCTACGGATATTCAACCCTAAAGATGAACCGCTTCGCGCACATGGCGGTGGCGGCACACGACAAGACAGCGGCACAGCAGGCGTTCGCGACCCTTGGAAATGACTGGGACCGTACCGTCTGGAAGAGCAGCTTGGATTTCGTGAATGCCAGGAACTGGGCGGAGGGCCAATAGACGGCTCCGCAATCTTCCATCAACCCTCCATATCTCGGATTAGCTCGCGAATCGGTAGCATCTTGCCTTCCTTCCTTCTGGCAATTGACCCGCTCCGAAGATTGTGACAGTCTCTGGGACCTTGCAGGCCTCAACTAGGTCAATCAGCGGGAGGGAACATGCCTCAGAGCCATGACATTGTTGCGATCGGGTCGGGACACAACGGCCTCGTAGCCGGGGCTTATCTCGCGGCCGCGGGCAAAAGCGTCGTCGTGCTCGAACGCAATGAGTGGTTCGGAGGCGGCGTCGTAACCGCAGAGCTGACCGGCCCAGGTTACCTGCACGACCGGTTCAGTACGGGCCACATTTTCATTCAAGGCAACCCGCTCATCAAGAACGACGAGCTCAAGCTGCTTTCACGCTATGGACTGAAATACGTCTATCCAGAAATCCCGTTCATGGTCGTTTTCGACGACGACTCGTCGATCGGCCTGTATCGCGACCGCCAGAAGAACTACCAGGAAATCGCCCGGTTCTCGAAGAAGGACGCGGACACGTACCTGAAGTTCGCCGAGACCTCGATGAAATATCTTCCGATGATCTCGGCGTCGTTTTATACGCCCCCGCCGCCGATGGGCGCCATGCTCGCGATGCTGGATCAGAGTACGGAGGGGCGCGAACTTTTCGCGCTGATGCAGAAAAGTCCCTACGACATCATCGTCGAAAACTTCGAGAACGAGAAAGTCCGCCTCTTTTTGACGCGCATGGTCTCCGAAAATCTCACCGGCCCGGAAGAGAAGGGGACCGGCCTCGGCATATTCGTCTTCCTCGGCTTCATGGAAACCTACGGCATCGGAGTGGCCGTGGGTGGCAGTGGAGCGCTCACCGCTTCGCTCGTCCGGTGCATCGAGGACCATGGCGGGAAGGTTCTCAACAACACCTCGGTCGAGCAGGTCCTGGTGAAAAACGGGCGCGCTGTTGGCGTGCGCACAACCGACGGAACGGAATATGCCGCCAAGGACGCCGTCATCGGTTCCATTCATCCCCATTTTCTCGGGCGATACGTCCCCGGACTCGACGCCCGGATCACGTGCGATGCGGCCCGCGTCGAGCTATCGGCGAACTCGTGCTTCACCGTCCACGGCGCCCTGAACGAGCCGCTGCGCTTCAAAGCCGGACCGCACGTGAGCAAGTCCTACTTCACCGATCTGGTGCCATCGAACATGACCGTCCTGCGGCAATACTTCGACGCGTTGCGGTACGGCCGCATTCCGGATACCGCGCTGCTCGGGATTGCTTGCCCCTCAAATTTTGACGCCACGCGCTGCCCTCCCGGCAAATCCACGTTCCACATCTGGGACTACGTGCCCTATTCGCATCCCGACGGCGGGCCTCAGCACTGGGACAAAGCAAAGGATGCATTCGCCCAGACGATGATCGAGCGGACGGCGAAGTACTGCGAAAATCTGACGCCGCAGAACATCATCGCCTACGTGTGCGATAGCCCCCTGGACCTCGAACGGTGTTCCGAGAGCTTTCAGCGGGGCGATCTGCACGGCGCCGCACCGTACCTTTATCAATCCGGCGCGCACCGGCCGACTCCCGATCTCGGAATGAACACTGTGCCGGGCGTCGATCGGCTGTATCTCGTCGGGCCGTTCCAACATCCGGGAGGCGGCGTCTTCGGAGCCGGACGCGCTACGGCGATGAAGATGTGCGAAGACCTGAAAATCAATTTCGATAAGATCGGCCAACAGCGATGATGAAGATCTACGGCCAGGACAACAGCGAATTAATTCAGATCACGTCGCTCGAGCGCGAGGGCGCGAAGCTGGTGATGAAAGGAAAAGTTTTCGGCTCGATGCCGATGACCGCCAAACTCACTCCGCAGGAGGCGCGAAACGCGCTCAAGCTCCTGAATTTCAGGTTGGCGGTCTTTCTGCTGACGTTTCTTTTCCGCAACTAGCGCGCACGAATCGGCTCTCGGATATCGCCGTCTCAGCGGCAACCTGAATCTGCATTTGGGATTTACGCAGCCTTTGCATCTGCGACCATCGCGTTCCGTGGGCTGGGCATCGTCGCGAAAGTCATCGCAACAATTCCGATCGCGGCGAGTAGAGCATTCAGTTCAAATGCCTTGGCGTAGCCGCCATAGATGTCAAAGATTTTCCCTCCGATGGCGCCGGCCGGTGAGCCGAGCACGGACGTCAACAGGATCATCGTTCCGTTCAATTTAGGAAAAGCCGCGGAGCCGTAGAAGTGGGCCGTGCAGGTATTCATGCACGTGAACGTCCAGCCGAAAGCCAGCCCATATAGAATTGCAGCAGCAAAGGCGATGGCCAGCGCGTTCGCATTCACCTCTATGGCGAGGAATGAACCGATCACAAAGAGGCAGAGCCCGATCATAAAGGCGTAACGGCCCGTGATCGTGTCCATCAGCCAACCCCCGATCAGCCGCCCGGTGATCCCGGCAATCGCAAACAAGCTCATCGTCCACGCCGCCGCAGAAGCAGGAATGCCGGCACCTCGCGCGTGCAAAATCCAGTGGGCGATGAAAAAGAAGAGCGGATACTGGCAAGTGATTCCGGCAAGCACGATCAGCCAGTACGATTTGGTCCTGTACGCTTCCGCCGGAGTCCATGAGTAGGTCGTAATCAATTCGTGGGAGCTGTGCGCCTGACGCGAAATACGCTCTGGTTCTGCCTCCGGAAATCCGTCGACAACTTGCCCCAGGTCTTCCGGCCGCTCTTTGACGAAAAGGATCGCCATGATTCCGGAAATGACGGCAACGCCTGCGACGATTTGCCAGCCGACGCGCCAATTGCCGCCGCTCGCCTCGAGCATTCTGTTGAGCAGAGGCGCGACCACAAATCCGGCGATTCCAGAAGCACCCAGGCAGATGCCCATGGCTCTGCCGCGATAGCGTTTGAACCATCGGGTTACAGCCGTTCCTGCCGGGACAAGAGTGCCAAATCCCATCCCGACGCCGACAATCCCGCCATACCCAAGCAAGTAGTGCCAGGGCTTGGTTGCGAAAAATGCCAGAAACAATGAGCCTGCACAGATAAGCGCGGATCCGATCGCGAAGGTCTTACGCACGCCCTGCTTGAGAATCGACATGGCCACAACCGTCGCCGACAGTCCGACGAACAAGTTTGAAAACGTGAATCCCAGCCCGAGGGTGCTGCGGCTCATGTGAATCTGCCGGAGCATGTAGCTATTGATGACGGTTCCACCGTACACAGGAAATCCCATGTTGACGAAATCCAGCGAGAACAGGACGGCGAGCAGCGTCCAACCATAGAATTCTTGTTTCTTCCCCACCTCAACTCTCCCATTCCGCTGCGTGAGTCGCCAAGCTATCCGTAGGAACGACCGGATTCTAGATTGTTCCCAGACCATTGCAAGACGAATGTGAAATCGCGCACCGTTCGCGCGATGACAACTTCGTTTGGTCCGCCGATGCGAGTTGCGTGGAAGTGCAAATTGGTGTTACATGAGGGCCATCGCACCGGGCCGAGGTTGAAGGGGGACGGCAATGGATCCAATCAGAGAAGCGGGTACCGAACGTCACGCGGTTCACGCCGCCTCGGGCCATGCCACGGGTCACGCCGGAGCTGACCCGGCACTTCGGAATCCGCCTGTCGAGACTGAAACAACGCATGACTATAAGAAGGGCGAGTCGCGAACCGGGCGCTGGGAGGTTGGCAACGTCAAAATCACCAGCATCATGGAATCCGCCGAGCGAATTCCCTGGGCGCCGCTGTTTCCCGCGGAAACTGCCGAACATTACAAGAAATACGATTGGCTCGTGCCGCGCTTCGTCACTCCCGAGGGCCAGATTATCCTGGCCGTACAAGCTTTCGTAATCGAAGCCGGCGGCCGCCGGATCGTCGTGGACACCTGCGTCGGTAACGACAAATCGCGCGAAATTCCACACTGCACCGATCTGCAGACTGCGTTTCTGAAGGATTTGACGGCGGCAGGTTTTCCGCCCGAGAGCATCGATACCGTCCTGTGCACGCATCTGCATTTCGACCACGTCGGCTGGAACACACGCTTGGTGAATGGTCGCTGGGTGCCCACCTTTCCCAAAGCTCGATACTTGTTCGGGCGTCGCGAATGGGAATGGTGCGAAACGGTTCTCAGGGACAAAACGCTCGACGTGCGGCACATCCTCGATTCCGTTCAGCCCATTCTCGATGCGAACTTGGCCGATCTAGTTGACGTGAATCACCGCCTCACCGACGAACTCTGGCTCGAGCCCACTCATGGCCACACGCCCGGACACGTGAGTCTCCATATTCTCTCCCGAGGACAGCACGCCGTCGTCACGGGCGACGTCTTTCACAATCCCATTCAGTTCGCTGAGCCGGGGATCTGCTCCGTGGGCTGCGTCGACAAAGAAATGTCGCGCAAGACGCGGCGGGAATTTCTCGCGCGTTATGAAAACAGAGCGGCGCGCGTCTTCGCCGTTCATTTCAATGATCCAGTGGGATATATCGTACGCGACACAAAAAACTGGCGCTTCTCTGCGGATTAGCGGTCCACTCATGCCTGAACTTCGGAGCTTCGACTGCATCATCGTCGGCGGCGGAACCGCCGCCTGCGTCCTTGCCAACCGCCTGACGGAGAACCCTGCCGTACGGGTCTTGATGGTCGAGGCTGGCCCCGAGCCGACGAGCCCTTGGATCAAGATGCCGCTGGCCATGGGCAAGCTTTTCACCCATCCCACGCTGAATTGGGGTTTTTACACCGAGCCCGAAGCGAAGCTCAACAACCGAACTATTTTTTGGCCGCGCGGGCGCGTCCTCGGGGGCTCCAGCTCTATCAACGGCAGCGCCTACGTTCGCGGTCATGCCGAGGATTACGACGGTTGGAGACGCCTCGGCAACGTCGGCTGGGGTTGGTCCGATGTCTTGCCCTATTTCAATAAGCTGGAGCTGCGTCAGGACCTGCCCGCCGAGTCTCGCAATCCGGCCGGTATGCTTGCGGTGAACTATCCCACGTACCTCCATCCCATCACGCGAGCGTTTATCGAAGCCGGCGTGCGCGCCGGTTTGCCCGCGAGCAGCGATCTCAACGGCGCCGTTTCCGAAGGCATCAGCCTGATGCCCAATTCGGTTCGAAGGGGAATTCGCCAGTCCTCGGTCGAGACATTTTTGCGTCCTGCGTCGAACCGGCGCAATCTCACCGTCGAGACCTTGGCGCTCGCTCGCCGCATCCTCCTCGAAGGCCGCAAGGCGACCGGCATCGAATACGAGCGCAACGGCAAAATTCAAAAGGCCCTTGCGACGCGCGAGGTGATTCTCTCCGCCGGATCAATCGGCTCGCCGCAGCTTCTCATGCTTTCCGGCATTGGTCCCGGCAGGCATTTACAAGAGCATGGGATCGCGGTCGTGGCGGATATTCCCGGCGTCGGCGAAAACTTGCACGATCACCCGTACACGACCTGCACCTACAGAACTGCTCCGGGGAACTCCCTCAACCCCCAGTTGCGAGGGCTCCGTGTGGGTTGGCACGCCCTGAATTACTATCTAGCAAAACGAGGGCCGCTCACCAACGGCGCCTCGCAGGCCACGGCCTTGGCGCGCGCTCTGCCGGACTCTCCCTGTCCTGATCTCCAAATTGTTTTCCGCCCGATGAGTCATGTCTTTGACTCGAGTGGCAAGATCTCTCCCGATCCCGTGCCCCGAATCACCGGCGGTGTCGCGTACGTCCGGCCGAAATCTCGCGGACGTCTCTTGCTCAAGTCCGCCGATCCGCGCCAAGCGCCGGCCATGTACGCGAATTATCTGGCGGTGGCGAGCGACGAGGAGGGGCTGCTTGCGGGCGTCAAGTTGGTGCGTCGCATTTTTCAAACTGAACCGATCAAGTCTCGCGTCGTGGGCGAGGATTCGCCGGGCGATGCCTGTCGCACCGACAATGAAATCCGGGAGTACCTGCACAATGCGGCCAACACCTTTTGCCACCCCAGCGGGAGTTGCAAGATGGGGCAGGACGCCATGGCCGTGGTGGATGAGCGCTTGCGTGTTCGCGGCATCGAATCGTTGCGGGTGATTGACGCCTCGATTATGCCCGCGCTGCCCTCCGCAGGTCCCGCACCCGCGGTGTTCATGATCGCCGAAAAAGGGGCCGACCTTATCAAAGAAGGCCAATCGCCTGGCGCCGCTTCCGTCGTAACTGAAGCTGCTTCAGCCGTCTCCACTCGGTCTTAAAATTCATCGGGAGCGAAACAATGTCGCGTCTCAAAGGGCAGGTTGCGTTCGTGACGGGGGCTGGACGCGGGATTGGGCAGGCCATGGCCCTCGCATTCGCATCGGAAGGCGCCGTTGTGGGCGTCGCCGACATCGACAGGGCTACCGCCGAAGCAACCGTCAGCGAGATCGAAAGAAGCTCAGGCACGGCTCGCGCCTTCCCGATCGACGTCAGCCGGCGAGACGACGTGCTCCGCGCCGTCGATCAGCTCGTTTCCGAATTCGGCCGCCTCGATATTGTGGCCAATAACGCGATCGTCTTTCGTCGCGAGCCGGTTTCCGAAATCCGAGAGGACACCGTCGAACGAATGATCGCCGTAGGACTGAAGTCGATCTTCTGGACCGCGCAGGCGGCTTTGATACATATGGATCCGGAACGCGGCGGCATCATCATCAACAACACTTCGCCCGCGGCAGAACTCGGTGTGCCCCGCTCGACCGTGTATTCGGCAATTAAGGGTGGCGTATCGTCCCTGACTCGTTCGCTTGCCGTTGAATTCGGCCCGCGCCGAATCCGCGTTAACGCCGTCTGTCCGGGCACGGTGCCCACACCCGGTGCGCGCCAGATGAACAACAATGACGATGCCCTTTACGAGGCCCGGCGGCAACGCACACCGCTCGGCCGTCTGGGTACTCCGGAGGATATCGCGGCCGCGGCCGTATTCCTGGCGTCTGCCGAGGCCTCCTTCATCACGGCGGCAGTCTTACGAATCGACGGCGGAGTTACGGTTTTCGGCGGGGCTTGACGTCACAGAGTCGCGGTGCGCTGGCTGCTACAGCGTGCTCACGTAGTAGCTGTCCATGTATTCGCGCAGCGCGAACACTTTGTCGTCTTTGATCTCGATCATGAACGCGTAGCGGTTATTGTAATCTTTTCCGTTCTTGAATTTCCCCAGGCCTTTCGCTTCCACGGCCGCATACGGCCCCTGCAAAATCAAATGCTGGATCAGCACCTTGGGATCGCCGTCCGCGAATATGCCGCGCACGGGTCCGAGAAACTCGTCAATGATGGCCTTGCGGCCTTTCTTCTCTCCGGCGCCCTGAATTCCGGTTGCCATCTCCGTCCACGTCGCATCCTCGTGCAATAGCAGTCGGAGACGCTCGAGGTTACCCGTGCTCAGTGTCTCGAAGAACGTCCTCACGATTCCCTCGTTCCGAGTCTCCGCGTCTGACATGAACTCCTCCTCTGATTCAATGCCGGTGAGTCGGGCGGAAGCGCCGTCTCCCTCGATCCCACTAAGGTGGCCGGCGCGCATTATATCCCTTTCGTCCCAAAACGGAATGGAGCGCGACCGCAGGCAACGAGCTGCCAGCGGACCGGAAGCACGCCCATTCAGACATGTGTTGCGCGGGCACGTATGACTACTTGGCAACGACAACCGTACAAAGCCCTTCTGGCGCCAGCGGGCATCTGGGACGATGAAAATCTGGAATCAATCGAGTCTTCGAGAGAATCGTCAAGCGACCATGCCCACGCAAACAGAAATCTTGGCCGAGGAGTCCGCTGATTCGGCGCGGCCGCAGGCATCGGCGGCCCGTTCTGGATTGTTCTCCTCCTCCCGCGAATCGAGCCTTCTCGCAGGTCTCTCTCTGGCGTTAGGGACGCTCCTCGTCTACCAACGTTCGCTGCACAACGGCTTCGTCAACTACGACGATCCCGGCTTCGTCACGGATAACCCTTTCGTTCGCCAAGGCCTCTCGTGGCACACGCTGGCATGGGCATTCCGAACCACCTCTCAGGACTATTGGCATCCACTTGCGTGGATCTCCCACATGCTCGATATCCAGCTCTTCGGGCTAAATCCAACCGGCCACCACCTTGACAGCTTGTTCCTCCACATCCTCAACGTCGTGCTGTTCTTCTGGATTCTGCGGCGTGCGACGGGGTACGTCGCCCGGAGCGCCGTTGCAGCCGGCTTGTTTGCCCTTCTGCCACTGAACGTGGAATCCGTGGCCTGGGTTGCCGAGCGCAAGACGCTACTCTGCACCACATTTCTGCTCTTTGCTCTGTGTGCGTACGGCTGGTACGTGAAGAAGCCTGGTGTGGGGCGCTACCTCTCGGTTTTCTTTCTGTTCGCGCTGGGCCTGATGGCGAAACCGATGCTTGTCACTTTTCCGTTTGCGCTCTTGCTTGTGGATTTCTGGCCCTTGAATCGCATCGACTTGCCGAAGGCCAACGGGCAAGCCATGAGCGAATTTCGCGCCACTTTGCTGAAGCTGGTCGTGGAAAAAATCCCGCTACTGATCCTCTCGGGAGCTAGCGCCGCATTCACGTTCATCGGCGTGCGCCGGCTCAACGGCATTGTTTCGGTCGATTATTTCCCAATGTCATGGCGGATCAAGAACGTGCTCTGGTCCTATCTGCTGTACATTTTCAAGGGGCTTTGGCCCTCGCGCTTGGCCGCCTTTTACCCGTTCGCGGGCGGTACGATCGGTATGGCGCAGGCCGCCGGTTCGGCAATCGTATTGATTGGAATCACGGCGCTGGTGTGGCGTTTTCGCGAAAAGCGCTATCTCCCGGCGGGATGGCTTTGGTACCTGGGGACCCTCGTGCCGGTAATCGGAATTCTTCAGGCGGGCCACCAAGCCATGGCTGACCGCTACGCATATTTCTCCTTCTGGGGGCTCTTCGCGTGCGTCGTATGGGCTGTTGCTGATGCGGCGCCGCGCATTGGATTGAACAAGCCTGTGCTGGCCGTTATCGCGGCCGCGGCATTGATCGCCTATGCCACGGTCTCGTTCATCCAAATCGGGTATTGGCATGACAGCTACGCGCTTTTCACACACGCGCTTCAGGTGACGGACAAGAACCCGATCGCGGAAAACGATCTCGGCGCCGCTCTCGTCGACATGGGACAGTCGGATCTGGCTACGCCTCACTTTCAGGCCGCGGTCGAGTACATGCCGGACTACGCCACCGCTCACTACAATCTCGGTTTGATGCTGCAAAAGCAAAATCGCCTTGACGATGCCGCGAACGAGTACAGGTCGGCGCTCATTTATACGCGAGACCCGGTCGAGGCAAGCCATGTCTTCAATAATCTTGCGGTTCTCAGGGAGCAGCAGAACGAGCCGGCAGAAGCGCTCCGCGCCTATGACGCGGCACTCAAAATAGATCCGTATGACATTCCCAGCCGTATCGGGCGCGGGATGCTGGAATATCGGCGCGCTAGCTTGGATGCCGCCCAGGTGGACCTTTCGTGGGCGGTGCGTCTCGATCCCAATAACGCCACGACGTGTTACTGGCTCGGGCGCGTTCTCGAAGACAAAGGAAATATTCCGTTAGCCGAGAGCGCCTATGAGACCGCGCTCACACTGTCTCCCGACCTTGCCGATGCCAAGGCTCACCTCGACGCACTTCGTCGCGGCCATCAACAGTGATCGCGCGTTCCGCGGCCGCTCCTCGAAACTGCCTCGAACCATGATTCTGACGACTAAGACGAAAGTGGCGTGCGCAAGCGTTGCCTATCGCGTGATCGCCGGCGCGCGCCGCTTCGCGGGCAAAGACAACTGGGCCACTGTGCGGAGGCGAGGCATTCTGTGGCACCTGGATTTGAGCGAAGGGATCGACCTTTCGATCTATTTGCTTGGCGCGTTCGAACGCTCGACCGCTGTCGCTCTCGATAGGCTCGTTCGCCCCGGAGATGTGGCATTTGACATCGGCGCGAATATTGGGGCACATACGCTTGGTTTAGCGCTAAGAACGGGTTCCACTGGCTGCGTCTTCGCGTTTGAGCCTACGGACTTCGCATTCGCGAAGCTGAAAAGAAATCTTGAGCTCAATCCGCAGCTGCAAGGGCAAACCCGGATCTATCAAACGTTGCTTGCGGATGCGCTGACGGCGCCGCGCGAGGCGGAGATCTACGCGAGCTGGCCGCTTCGGGCGAATGCCCAGGTGCATGCGAAACACCGCGGCCTCTTGGCTAGTACCTCAAATGCTTCGGTCGATACGCTGGACGAATTCGTTGAGCGAGAGGGTATCGAACGGCTCGATCTCATCAAGATCGACGTGGACGGCCACGAGTATCCGGTCCTTACGGGTGGCCGACGGACGTTGGAGAAATTTCGTCCGATCTTGGTGATGGAGCTGTCTCCATATGTCCACGCGGAGAAAAATGAGAAGTTTCGCGATCTGATCGCCCTGCTGAGGGAAAACGGTTACTCACTGCAGGATGCTACCAGCGGGAAACCACTTCCACTTGAGAGCGACGAACTCGAAGCCCTAATTCCCGACGGTGCCAGCATAAACGTTATCGCTCGGGCGCGCGGCGCGACGCTATAGCCCGGAGCTTGCGAACCACTCATAGGTTGCTCGGAGGCCCTCGCGAAGAGGGATCTTGGGCTGCCAGCCGAGCGCACGCAGCCGGGAGACGTCTAATAGCTTGCGAGGCGTTCCGTCCGGCTTCGACGTGTCCTGAGTGATCCGCCCGCGAAAACCGGTCACGTCCGCAATCATCTCGGCCAATTCTCGAATCGTCAGATCCTCGCCGGTGCCGACGTTGATGATTTCTTCTTGATCGTAGTGAAGCATCAGAAAAACGGCTGCGTCGGCGCAGTCGTCCACGTGCATGAATTCGCGTCGCGCCGTTCCGGTGCCCCAGATCACCACTTCGGGCGCGTTCTGCCGCACGGCATCACGGAATTTGCGGATCAACGCCGGCAAAACGTGCGATTCGACGGGATCGAAATTGTCGCCCGGGCCGTAAAGATTCGTCGGCATCAAACTGATCGCGTTAAAACCGTATTGGCGTCGATACGCCTGCGCCATCTTAATTCCGGCGATCTTGGCCGCCGCATAGGCTTCGTTCGTCGGTTCCAGCGGTCCGGCGAGCAACGATTCCTCCCGGATTGGCTGTGGAGCAAATTTCGGATAGACGCACGATGAGCCGAGAAATTGCAGCTTCCGCGCTCCGTTCCTATAGGCGGCGTCGATCACATGCGTCTGTACCAGCAGATTCTCGCGGATGAAGTCAGCGGGGCGCCGCGAGTTGGCCAGAATTCCACCGACGAGAGCTGCCGCCAGGAAAACGTACTCAGGGCGTTCGGCTGCGAAGAACTTCTCGACGGCTGCCTGATTCAGCAAGTCGACTTCCGCGCGAGTGCGAAGAATTAAGTTCTGGTAGCCGCCTGCTTCGAGTCTGCGGCGAATTGCGGAGCCAACCAGACCGCGATGACCCGCGACAAAGATCCGGCTGTTTTTCTCCATCGGATTATTGCTGTGACGCGCCGCGCTCTACCACGTGCCCGGCTTTGGTGAGGGTCTTTTCCTGTTGCGCCAGCTCGAGGTCGGTCTGCACCATCATCTTGACCAATTCGGTGAAAGTTACCTTGGGCGCCCAGCCCAACTTCTTCCGCGCCTTGCTCGAATCGCCGCACAGATCGTTCACTTCCGTGGGGCGAAAATATCGAGGATCCTTCTCAATGTGCTTTTTCCAATCGACGCCGCAAATCGACGCAGCCAGCTCCAGAAATTCGCGGACGGAGTGCGATTCGCCCGTGGCGACCACGTAGTCGTCCGGCTCCGGCTGTTGGAGCATCATCCACATGCTCTCCACATAATCTCCGGCGTAACCCCAGTCGCGGCGAGCCTCGAGATTACCAAGGTACAGTTTGTCCTGAAGTCCAAGCTTGATGCGGGCCAGCGCGCGGGTGATCTTGCGCGTCACGAACGTCTCGCCCCGTCTCGGCGACTCGTGATTGAAAAGAATTCCGTTCGTGATGTACAGGCCATACGCCTCACGGTAGTTGACGGCAAACCAGTGTGCCGCCAGCTTGCTGACAGCGTATGGGCTGCGCGGATAAAACGGAGTCTTTTCGCTCTGCGGCGGCGGCGCGGCTCCGAACATTTCCGAGGATCCGGCCTGATAGACGCGCACGGTGCGTCCCGATTGCGTGTAGTCGCGTATCGCTTCGAGCAAACGCAGTGCCCCCGTCCCGACCGCGTCAGCCGTGTATTCGGCTTGGTCGAAGCTCACGCGCACGTGAGATTGCGCCGCGAGATTGTAGATTTCGTCGGGTTGGGCGCGATCGAGAGTGCGCCGGAGCGCCGAGCCGTCCGTGATGTCGCCATAGTGCAGCGACAACTTCACGCCCTGATTGTGCGGGTCCGCGTAAATTGAATCGAGGCGTTCCGTATTAAACGTCGAAGCGCGCCGCACGATGCCATGCACTTCGTAGCCGCGATCCAGCAGGAATTCCGCGAGATACGAACCATCCTGCCCCGTGATTCCAGTGATCAGCGCCCGCCGGGGGCGCGACTTCTCGGGCTGCGAGGGCGTCATACGAACTTGATCCGGAACATTGCGAACACGACCATTCGCAGCAGCAGGTAACCGTGGGTCCATCGCTGGATGTTTGTGGTGCCGTACGTCCGCTCGCGGTAGCGGATCGGCAGATCGACGATCTTGAGGTTGTACTTGGCCGCGCCGAACAACAGATCGAAATCTCCGAATGGATCGAAGTCCCCAAAATAGGAGCGGTTGCTTGCAATCATTTCGTAATCCCGCTTGCTCAGCACCTTGGTGCCGCAGAGCGTATCTTTGATGCTCTGGCCCAGCAGCCACGTGAACGCCAGGCTGAAAAACTTGTTCCCCAAAAAGTTGAAGAATCGCATTGCCCGGCCCGCCATCGGATACACTAGACGCACGCCGTTGATAAACTCTCCCGTGCCCGTTCGCCAGGCTTCGTAAAACCGCGGCAAATCTTCCGGCGGCACCGTCAGGTCGGCGTCGAGGATCATCAACACATCTCCCGTCGCCTTAGCGAATCCCAGCCGGACCGCATCGCCTTTTCCCGATCCCGTTTGCCGGAATAGCTTGGCGCTTCGGCTTGGCCAAAGCGCGATCTCTTTCTCGATCGCTTCATATGTATTGTCGCGGGAGTGCCCCTCGACGAAGATCAGTTCGGTGCCGGCGCCCATCACAGGCGTTTCCTCGAAAATTCGCCGGATGTTTCCGGCCTCATTTCGCGCCGGAACGATCACGCTGACGACAGGTTCGCGCCCGCGCGGCGATTGCGGCACTGGGCGCGCCACGATGAAGTTCGTAATTCCCATCCAATTGAACAGCGCAAGCTTTGCCAGGTAGCGATTGCATAGCGTGTCCAGTCCCGGCGTCCGGACCGGCCAGATGATCCCTGGGAACGTGCGGACAGTTTCAAAGCCCGCAAGATACAGCAGATTTTGGAGATCTTCCTTAGTCAGCCAGTTCTGAGTGAGCTGCTTTTTCGCCAAGCCTAGCTTTTCGGCCAACTTCCTCGGCATTTCCCACAGCCGGCTGTAGGCGTTCAAAACGATTCGCGTCGACGGCGAGGAGCAATGCTTGGCCAACTCCAGCGCCTGTTGGACGTCCCATAGATCGTTGACCAAGTCTGACAGAATGATGAAGTCGAATTTTTCGTTTGGGACAAACTCTTGAACGTCGGCCTGAAAAAAATCGAATTCCGGATGGAGCCCCCGGGCGCGTTCGACCATTCGCCCCGAGAAATCCACGCCCACTCCGCGGCTCGGCCGGAGAGACGCGAGCAGGTCCCCCTGTCCGCATCCCAGTTCGAGGACTCGCATCCCGGGCGGAATCAGGAACCCGTAAATCGACCGCAGGCTTCGCTGGTAGTACCCGCGGATTGTCTCCCACTGATCCAGCGAATCAGCAAACTCGTCCCAATAGCGGCGGCGCTCGTCGGTGTATTGAGCGGAGGCTTGGCCCTGCGCTTGCGCCCGCTCCGTATCTAATATCATCTGCGTCATCGTGATTTTCGTCGCCCACGTATCGGCTGGTGGCTATTGTAAGATGAATTTCCAAGCGATCCGGCGCAATCCTGGCGGTTGTAGCTAGAAAGGAACATCAGTTTGAACGAACTGGCGCATATCGCCGGACTCACGAGGGTGGCGCAAGGCCTTCGTTTGGGAGACTAGCTCAGTTGGCGGCCTCTCTCCTTCACCGTATTCTCGCACATCCCCTCACCGGGGGACTGGACGTGGATGACCCGGCCACGACCGAACTTCGAAGGCAGATCATCGCGTCAAAACCTTTCCTCCAGGCAATTTACAACGAATGGTACTCCACCCTGGCGGAAGCTCTGCCGCCGGGCGAAGGCGGAGTCTTGGAACTCGGTTCGGGCGCGGGATATTGCAATCGTTTCATTCCGGGCGTGATCACCTCCGAGGTTTTCTTTTGTCCGGGCGTGCAACTCATTGCCGACGCGCAGCAGTTGCCGTTTCGGGATGGGTCGCTTCGGGCGATTGTTTTTTCGGATGTCCTTCACCACATGCCGGACGTCCGGCGATTCTTTGCCGAAGCCTCGCGGTGCCTTCGAGTCGGCGGAAAAATTCTTATGATCGAGCCGTGGGTGAGCGCATGGTCCCGATTCGTCTACACTCGATTTCACCACGAGCCCTTTCGCACCGGAGCGGAAGATTGGGCCTTTCCAAGCAGCGGACCCCTTTCGGGCGCCAACGGCGCGCTGCCGTGGATCGTGTTTGCGAGAGATCGCTCAAAGTTTGAGGCTGAATTCCCCGATCTTATGATCCGCGAGGTGCGGCCATTCATGCCGTTCCGCTATCTGCTCTCGGGCGGCGTTGGCATGCGCAGTCTGATGCCGGGCTTCTCCCACGCAATGTGGGCCGGCGTGGAGAAAATTCTGGAGCCGCGGATGTCCAGTCTCGCGATGTTTGCCTTCGTGTCGGTCGAGCGCCGCTCTGGCGCGATGCTCGAGTCGCGCTGAACTTGCTGCATGCAGTTCTTCAGGTGGCAGCGAGAATTTGTGACCGGAATCACGGCGATGCGTGACGCTACGCACATCTTTCCCGCATCATCTGGATTATCAATTTGGGCCGTCGGATTTGCTGCAAAAGAGGTCTGCTGAGCGTTGGTCCGCGATTCGCTCGAAGATTTTGGTGGGATTCGCTGTAACTCTGCCCAATCTGTGATATACGTCACATCAACGTAGTCTGTTTTGTGCGATACACGACCGTTTGCGGCTGAGTATCGAAGCAACGCCGGAGCCAAGAGGCAAGTGAATCCGGCAAGCGCTGATCCTGATGAGGGAGGGGCAGCTAGGTGCGGAGCAGAGTGTTTTGGTGTCGGGGGCTTCGAGCGCTACAGGCCGCCTTACTCTTTTGCATCGCTGCCGGAACGGTCAGCGCATCCGCTGGTCATCCGATCAGCCCCACGAATATTTTCGCGCCGGACTCCACGCCCGCTCATGCCATTTATCGCCTTTCCACTTTCGTCGTCGAGATAGAGGGCGTAATTTTCGTTGTGGTGTTCAGTTTGATCGCTTACGCAATCACCAAGTTTCGCCAGCGGAGGCATGACGATAACGAAGAGCCGCCCCAGGTGTACGGCAGCAACCAGGTGGAGTTGGCCTGGACCGTTGTGCCCGTGCTGATCGTCGTCGTGTTGTTTGTGACGACCGCACAGGTAATTCACCGCGTGCAGGACGCCCGCGCTCCCGCAGGCGCGATCAACGTCATGGTCGTAGCGCATCAGTTCTGGTGGGAATATCGCTATACGGATTACGGTTTCGTGACGGCCAACGAGCTGCACGTCCCGGTCAGCGATCCGAAGAATCCCACACCCACCTATCTCGCGCTGCAATCGGCGGACGTGGATCACAGTTTCTGGGTGCCGCGCCTCGCGGGGAAAACGGACCTTATTCCCAACCATCCGAATACGACGTGGATCGATCCGCAGGAAACGGGGCTTTACCTGGGCCAGTGCTCGCAGTACTGCGGCACGCAACATGCGATGATGCTCTTGCGCGTATACGTTGATAGCCGCGACGAGTTCGATCGTTGGGTCCACAATCAACAGCAACAGCAGGCAGCAACCGACCCATCCGTTGCGGCGGGCCGCGCGTTGTTTGTGGCGAAGGGATGTTTCGCGTGCCACAGCATCCAGGGGGTGATGAGCATCGGGCGCATCGGTCCCGACCTCACTCACTTGGCGAGCCGAGATACGCTGGGCTCCGGCGAAGTGCCGATCACACCCGAAAATCTGCGCCGTTGGGTCCACGATCCCGCCGCATTCAAACCCGGGTCGCTGATGCCTGCGCAGGATCTGAGCGATGATGAGCTGAATCAGATCAGCGCGTTTCTATTGTCGCTGCACTAAGAGTCGCGCCGCCGAGCGGTACGTCGGCCGGATGTTGGGCGCGAGGAAGGACTTGGAAAGACAAAAGATCATGGCGTCTGATTCCATGGCACTGCCGGTTCCGCGCAAAGGCGCGCTGAGCGTTACTTACGAATGGCTGGCTTCGGCGGATCACAAGAAGATCGGGATCATGTACATCGTCTACTCCCTGCTCTTCCTGGTGATCATGGGGATCGAGGCGATTCTCATGCGAATTCAGTTGGCGCACGCTCACGCGACATTCCTTACACCCCAGACTTTCAACCGATTGTTCACCATGCATGGCACGACCGGCGTCTTTTTTGTCGCGATGCCGATTCTCTTCGGCTTCGGTAACTACCTCGTGCCGCTGATGATCGGCGCGCGCGATATGGCCTTCCCGCGCTTGAACGCTTTCAGCTTCTGGATGACCGCATTCGGGGGATTGGTGCTCTACGCCAGCCTGTTTGCGGGAGGCGGCTTCCTGCACGGCGGCAGCGCACCCGACGTGGGATGGTTCGCCTACGCGCCGCTGACCTCGCCGGTTTTTTCCTCCGGCCACAGTACTGACTATTGGAATTTGTCCTTGTTGTTAGCCGGTATTGGCAGCATCGGCGGCGCGGTGAATTTCATCGCCACAATTCTCTGCATGCGGTGTCCCGGTATGACGCTGAGCCGTATGCCCCTGCTCGCCTGGATGAACCTCGTGATGGGCGGCCTCGTTCTCGTCACGATCAGCCCGCTGACCGCGGCCCAAATCATGTTGATGTTCGACCGTTATTTGGGCGCGCATTTCTTCGACACAGGCGCGGGCGGCTCGGTCGTGATGTGGATGCACTTTTTCTGGATCTTCGGCCATCCGGAGGTTTACGTCCTTATCATTCCCTGTTTTGCTTTCGTTTCCGAGATCATTCCGGTCTTCTCGCGCAAGGCGATGTTCGGTTACCCGGCGATGGTGGCGGCCACCGTGAGCATCGGCTTCGTTAGCTTGGGCGTGTGGGCGCACCACATGTTCGCGGTCGGCTTGCCGTCCTACGGTAACGCTTTCTTCGTATTCACCACGCTGCTGGTCGGCATCCCGACGGGCATCAAAATCTTTAATTGGCTGGCGACGATGTGGGGCGGAAAGATCCGTTTCGCAACGCCTATGCTCTTCTGCGTTGGATTCCTGTTTCAGTTTTTGGTCGCTGGATTGACGGGCATCATGCTCGCCACGGCTCCGTTCGATTGGCAGCTCACCAATTCCTATTTCGTCGTCGCTCATTTCCACTACGTGATCGTTGGCGGAATCCTCTTCACGATTTTCGCTGCCTTCTATTACTGGTTCCCGAAAATGACCGGCCGGATGTTGAATGAAACCCTGGGGAAATGGCATTTCTGGATCATGGTGATCGGTTTTCACCTTACGTTCGATCTCATGCACGTCCCGGGGCTGCTGGGAATGCCGCGCCGCGTCTACACCTACGAACCCGGTCGCGGATGGGAGATTTGGAATCTACTTTCTTCCATCGGTGTGATTTTTCAATCGATCGCGGTTCTGATCTTCGTTTACAACATGGTTCAGTCGTACTTCAAAGGCAAGATTGCCGGCAACGATCCGTGGGACGCTTGGACCCTCGAGTGGGCCACCACATCGCCGCCGCCTGTATATAACTTCGCCGCAGTTCCGGCCGTCCACAGCCGCCGCCCGCTTTGGGACATCAAGCATCCGGATGACCCGGATTGGAAGTACGAATGATGAGGGAAGGTTGGTGTCTTCGATGAGTGCGATTCCCGTGGGTTTGCCCGCGAGCGAGAGTCCGTGGAAGCTCCCCTCGCGCGGAAAAGTGGGGATGCTGAGCCTGATTGTGGCGGAGTCCGCGATCTTCACTATTTTTGTAGCCGCCTATCTTTTTTACATCGGCAAGAGCCTGAGCGGGCCCGCGCCGAAAGACATTCTCAGCGTCCCGGCCTTTGCGACAATCTGCCTCCTGTCGAGCAGCCTGACGATGCACTGGGCCATCGCGGCGCTGCGTAAGGGCAAGACGGGCAGCTTCAGCGCGTTCTGGTTCGTCACGTTTGTGCTCGGGGCAATTTTCATCATCGCCACCGCCAGGGAATGGCACCATCTGATCTATGAGGAAGGCTTCACGCTTCAGACCAATCTTTTCGGCACCACGTACTACTCGCTCGTGGGTCTGCACGCGTCACACGTCATCGTCGGCCTGGTTTTGCTTCTGACTGTGATGGTGTTCGCGCTCTTGGGAAAGGTCAAACCGGAGCATTCGGAGCGCTGCGAGGTGATTTCGCTGTACTGGCATTTCGTCGATGCGGTGTGGGTGGTGGTGTTTACCGTAGTCTATGGCCTGGGGCGGTGAACGATGAACTCTGACATGCGAATCGAGATCGAATCATCGTGCGCGTCGAGGTCCGTATGACGTCGCAGCGTGAGCACAATCCGTTGGCTCGGCCCACCACAGAACTCGTGACCCTGCCCGCGCCGACCGCATGGCCGGGAATCCTCGCCCTCGGTCTTGCGCTTGCCGCCGCAGGGTTGGTCAGCAGCAAAATCGTAAGTTTGGTGGGGATCGCCCTTTGCGTCGTGGCTTGTGTCGGCTGGTTTGTGCAGGTGCTGCCTCACGAGCGCCACGAACTCGTGCCGGTGGATCAAGAGCCCGTTCAGGTTGCCGTTTCACGCCGCACGGTGGCTCGGATTGCCGCGGCAGCCGAGGCTCGTCCTCATCGCGCCCGCCTGCCGCTCGAGATCTATCCGGTGTCGGCGGGCATCAAAGGCGGTCTTGCGGGCAGCGTCGCCATGGCGGCGCTCGCTATGTTCTACGGCATCGTGAGCCACGGCAGTATTTGGTACCCGATCAACCTGCTGGGCGCCGTGGTGTATGCCGAAACGCAAATGAGCACCTCGTGGCTCTCGGCCTTCCACGTCGAACTGTTCGTGGTGGCCGTCATTTTCCACATCACCGGCTCGATCCTGGTCGGACTTCTCTATGGTGCGCTTTTGCCGATGCTTCCCGGGCGGCCGATTCTGCTCGGGGGATTGTTCGCCCCGCTCGTTTGGACGGGCCTGCTTTATTCAGTTCTCGACGTCATCAATCCAATTCTCAACCAGCGCATTGACTGGCGCTGGTTTCTCGCCTCGCAGATTGCATTCGGAATCGTTGCCGGCCTCGTAGTCGTGCGGCAAGTCCGCGTGCGCACGTGGCAGTTTCCGCTCGCGGTTCGTATGGGCGTGGAAGCGCCGGGCGTGATGGACGAAGCCAGTGAAGGGAATCGCCCGTCATGAAATGTCGCGGCGACGCTCCTGCCTCGAGCAGCGATGATTTTCTCCCTTCGCCGGTCGGCTGCGTCTAGAATCCGCCGATGCCTTCGGTGGACCAGGCTGTTCTCGCATCGTGGTCGTTTCCCCCGGTCGTCACGACGCTCAATCTCTTCACGGCTCTCCTCTATATCCGCGGCTGGACTGCGCTTCGGTCGGCGATGCCCGAGCGATTTACGCCGTGGCGCCTGGCCTCCTTCCTCGGCGGATTGGCGACGCTGCAAATCGCGCTAGCCTCGCCTATCGACGCGTTCGATCCATTTTTCGTCGCCGACCACATGTTCCAGCACATGCTTCTAATGATGGTCATCCCGCCGCTACTGTTGTTGGGAGATCCCGCGATTCCGCTGCTGCGCGGCCTGCCGCTCTGGGCAGCGCAATACGCGATCGGTCCTATCGTGAGCTGGCCCCCATTGGTTCGACTCGGGCGCTTGCTCACACATCCGATGCTAGCCTGGCTGCTGCTGGCCGGTGCGATGCTTGGCTGGCATGTCCCCGTGGCGTACGAACTCGCTTTGCGAACGTCCGGCTGGCACGAAACCGAGCACGCCACATTTCTCGTCGCCTCGCTCCTTTTCTGGTGGCCGGTCTGTCAGCCATGGCCGAGCCGCGCGCAGTGGCCCGCGTGGAGGCTTCCCGTCTATTTGCTGCTCGCGGATTTCGTCAACAGCGCGCTATCCGCTTTTCTGGTTTTTTCCGGCCGCGTCTTATATCCGTCGTACGCGACGATGCCGCGCCTCGCGGGCATCTCCGCCGAAAATGACCAGGTCTTTGCCGGCGTGCTGATGTGGGCCATCGGCTCGATTGCGTTTCTGATTCCGGCCGTTGCGATCACCGTCAAGCTGCTCTCACCCCACCCTCCTGCATCCTCTGACGAACGAAAGTCACCCGCCGCATCCGAGTTCGGCTTCCGCCGCGCGGCCGTGCCCGCCTTTGTGTTGCTGCTGCCGCTTGCCGCCATCGCATACGCGTGGATAGCGCCGGATAAGGTCGATATCGACGAAGCCGTCGTCCGTGCACAGGATGTTTCCGGCCCGTTTAATGTAAGCGTCTTCGCGGCGCCCGACCCGCTGCCCGTCGGCCCATGCGATATCAGCGTCTTGGTACAGAACCGCGATTCGGGCGGCACAATTCTCGATGCCGTGGTGGACATCTCGGTTGAATCAGTCGGTGGGCACGCTGGCGCCGGCAGCGTTCGCGCCACGCGCGAGCAGTCCGCCAACAAGCTGCTCGAGGCCGCTACAGTGGATTTCCCGGGTTCCGGAGCCTGGCAGCTCCGCGTCACCATTCACCGAGGGCCCGACGAAGGCGCAGTCGTCTCCCGCGTCGAAGTCGCGTCGGCTTCCCCGAATGCCCGCGAAGGCTCCTGAACTTCAGCGCTGCCGCTTCTTGCGTGGGCTCGCGTTACGCCTTGCTCTGCCTCAGATGCTTCGGCCAAACGCCGTATCTTCCCGCGGAAAGTATCCCGTTCGGGTCGACGGCGTCTTTGACCGTTTCGTGGAATCGCAACAGCGCGTGATTGTTGAAGGAGTACGTGTTCATGATTGCGTCCTGGTATGCGGGCGCGGTGCGGTATTCACCCCATCCATGGCTCGCCGCCAGTTGGATCAGCTTCATGAACGCCGCCCGGTTTTTCTTGTTCGTCTCGATGTTCCGCGTCACCGGAAAAGCAAAAATAAAGATGAAAGCCCTCTCCCAATAGCACGACGGAAGGCTGAATGCCAGGACCGGCAAGCCGTAATCCTTGGCGGCCTTCGAGAATATGCGATTCGCCTCGAAGATCGCCTCGCCCGTCCTCGGAATGATCGGCGAAAACCACATGTGCCCGCTCGTCGGTTCGGGGTTCACCGGCGAACGCGCGCCGATTGAGAACATTGCGAGGCTCGGTATGCCGAACTGCGGCTTGTGCACCTTTTCGCGCTGCTCCGCCGTCAGCGGCAGTTTGTACGATTCGTTCTGTTCGAACTTGGCTCCCGGGATCGCTGAGAATTTTTCCTTCGCGAATTCCCAGTTTGCGATATTGGCTTTCTCCGCTCCATAGAAGCTCAGTTTGCACTTCCAATAGCTGATGCCTTTGCTCAGCGCGTATTGTTGGAGTTCCGGAGACCCCCCGCCTTCAGACTTCGCCAGCAAAGCCGAAAGCTCTGCATCTGGCGGAGGCGGTCCCTCGCCGGCATTCCATTTGTCGATTTCCGAGATCATCGGAATCGAAAGCAGGGGACTGCCCATATCCGGCATGCCGTTCGTGACCCGCGTGTTTTCGAGGTTGGTCATGATATCGACGAGAGGAATCAAATCGTCGTGCCTTGGCACGTAAACGGTACCCGAGAGGTAAGCGTCCGGCTCCGGCATCAGCCAGAATCCCATCTTCGTCACCACGCCGAAGTTCGACTGGGAAAAGATCCCGTCGATCCACGGACCGAAGCCGCTCTTGTACTGCTGCCACGTTTTCGCGCCGGGCATCGCTCCCATTCCCGTACGCATCACTTCGCCGTTCGCAAGCACCACTTCCATCCCGCAGTGCGAGTCGAAGTGGTTGCGGTACTGCGCCATTAGGTACCCGCCGCCGCGATCGAGCGAGTTGCCCATCGGGCTGCCCCAGCCGGGATCGGGAACATCAATCCAGAGCTTCAGCCCTTTCTCTTGAATGTAGCGGTAGAGATCGAAGTAGCTCACACCGGGCTCTACCAGTGCGTAGGCGTTCTTTTCGTCGACTTCCAGAATCCGGTTCATGCGCTTGAGATCGAGCACCACGCTGCCTGAATAAACAGGCGCCGACCCGCCGTAACCGAGATTTTTCCCCGTTGAGACCGTGTAGATGGGAATCTTGTAGGCGTTCGCGATCTTGACCACCTTCTGCACCTGCTCGACGCCATCCGGCGCGACCGCGGCGGACGCCGTTTTTTCCTCCGGCTCTCCGAAGAACGGCGAATAGGAGTCGCGATAGAGCGCCACGTCCTCATCGCTCGTGAACACCCATTCCTTGCCTACGGCGTCTTCAAACTCCTTGATTGCGGCCGCAAAATCGCTGGCACTCACACCTGGTGGCACTTTCATTGCGCGCTCCAATCTCGATTGCGATACGTCCTCATATGAAACTGCGCTGACTCTGCCTACACCGGCGCATACTTCCCCAAGCCCGCGCGGATGTCAAGACAATGCCTTCACACGGCCGCGGACACCGCGATGTCCGACAGCCGCTGGAAGCGCTCGATGTTGTCCGCTTCGTTCATCACGCCGGCCGTGAGGCACACGAACGTCATGTCCAGCGCCGGATCGACCCAGAATATCGTGCTGCCCGCGCCGAAATTCCCGAACGATCGCGGCGAAGTGAGCGTTCCGAAGTGAGTGTGGCAAATCGCCTCTCCGCGCAAAAAGAATCCAATCCCAAGATACGCCGGAGACGGCTCCCATCCGCGGCCGATCGCCAGCGGCTTAAACAATTCGTTTGGCCGGTCGCCCGTCTGATTCCGCGTCGCCTTATCGAGAATCGCGGGCGACATGATCCGCGCGCCATCGAGCTCGCCGCCGCGCCGCAGCATCTCCGCGAACCGGAACATGTCCGCCACCGTAGAAATACACCCCACCCATGGCATCTCCGCGTCCTCTTCCTCGAACGCGCCGTTGGGGCCGAGATTGCTGTGCCCCAGATGTTCGATGGGAGACTGGTCGAGAAAGATCGGCACGATATGGCGCGCGCGAAGGTCCTTCCGCACGCCTACGGACGTATCTTTCATTTTCAGCGGCGTCAGAATCTCGTCCTGCACCATTTGCCGGTACGACCGCTTCTTCGGGTCGGTCCGCCGCAACGCCTCCCCCATCAGCGCGTGTGCGGCCATCGGAGCGTACGTCACCAGTTTTCCCGGCTCCTCCACCGAGTGCACGTACTTGCAGATCGCGGCGATGATCTCATCCAGCCTGTCGATGTACATCCCCGGCATCGGCGTGAAAACGCTGGGCAGCCCCGAACTGTGGGTCAGCAGGTGGTAGAACGTGATGTCTCCGCGATGCGGTCCCGAAAACTCCGGGATGATTTCGGAGATTTTTGTCGTCAGCGCGAACTCTCCTCGCTCGATCGCTCGAAACACGAGCGCGTTCGTAATCGCCTTCGTCGTTGAGAACAAGCTGAATACCGAGTCCTTCGTGACCGGCCGCTTGTCCTTCGGATTCCCGTACCCGACCGCCTCGTGCAGCCCGATTACGCCGTGCCGCGCAACGAGAATCACGCCGCCATAGTAGCGCCCGCGCTTGACGTCGTCCTCCATCACCGCTTTCATGTGTTGCAGCCGTTCTCCCAGCAGACCAACTTGTCCCGCTTGATCGCTCATGTTTTGTCCTCGTTGATTCGTTCTGGAAATGGCCCGCCGCGAGCGTGGACTCGCATCCGCGCACTTGCGTCGCTACGGTTGCGACTCGTTGTATTCGGGAACCAGACTTCCGAATTCAGGTTCCGGATGCCGCCATTCCCCTGCGTTGGCCGGTATTGTATCCGCCCGCTTGCAGTTGTCAAACAAGCGCATCCGAAACCCGCGCCACCCCTACGATCGATTTCTCTGTGGAATGGGCGCGAATTCCAAGCTTTTGCCGAGTTGTGATTCATTCCTAAAGGTTTGTCCGGATTTGCCGATGAATAGGCTAGTGGAAGTTATGGCGTGGAAGGGCCGGTTGCAGTGTGCCCCGCTCGACGATAAACGGGAGTGGCCGCTTTGAGAATTCTCACCGGCCAAGTGGCTCGGAATAGATAGTTTCAGCAGCAACAGGGCCCAGTCGCAGGCGTCGGCTGGTCCCGGACCTGACGCACTCTTAGGCATGGGAACTTTAAAAACAGACCCGAATCACAGCCTTTCTCAAGGCTCCATTTCAGCGGAGTCGGGCGCGAATCCGCGCTCGCTTGGCGCCCCAGCGCAGCGCCTTCCAATCCTGCTGGTTGACGATTCAGCGGTGGCGCGCAAGCTCGTGGAGCAGGCCCTCGACAAAAGCCAGTACGCCGTTATGCCCGCGAAAACCGGCAATGAGGCTCTCGCGCTCTTCGCGGAACACCGCCCCGGAATCGTGATTACCGACTGGCTGATGCCGGATCTCAGCGGGATCGAACTCTGCGAGCGCCTGCGCAGCGAGTTCAAGAGCCATTTTACGTACATCATTATGCTGACCGGGATCTCAGACAAAGCCAAAATCGTGAAAGGGCTTCAATCCGGCGCCGACGAATACGTCATCAAGCCCTTCCATCCGGACGAGCTTTCCGCGCGCGTCGATGTGGGCCGCAGGATTCTAGAGCTCCACCGCGAAATCGAATCAAAGAATCTGATTCTGGAACAGCTCGCCCTCACGGATAACCTCACCCGACTCCCCAACCGGCGCGCGATCGAGGAATGGGGCAAGCGCCAATTGACGGGCGCCTTCCGGCACAAATTTCCGTTTTGGGTCGTCATGGTCGATGTGGATCGATTCAAAACCGTAAACGAAGCGCACGGCTCCGAGGCTGCCGACGCCGTTCTGAAGAAGGTCGCCGAAATCCTGAAACGCAACACCCGCCAGTGCGACATATGCGGACGCATCGACGGCGACCAATTTCTATCCATCATGACGTTTACGAATCGAGAGGGTGTGCAGATAGCGGTCGAGCGCATCCGCGAACAAATCGCAACGCAGAAGGTAACCTTCGCAGGCCGCGAGGTCAGCGTGACGGCAAGCGTCGGTATCGCGGGCCTTCCGGACGGTCAGGAGTGCGATTTCGCCCGAATGATGGTCCAGGCTGACGTGGCCCTGCGTTCGGCGAAACGCCTCGGACGCGATCGGTTCGATTTCGCAAAGACGGGAGCCGCCGTTTGCGGCGAAACCGGGCAACCGGTTCTGAAGTGATTGGGACCGTCGATCGAGACGAAACATGCGATGGCAACCACGAGCCGATCGGCCCTTCGAGATGAACCGGGCGGCAGCGCAGGAAGACATCGAGAAGAACAGGCCCTTCGACAAGGTTAACGATCATGCCCGACCGCGCACAACCGCCCGTGCTGCCCACCGAGCTTCCCCCGTTTCCCATCATTGCAATTAAGGCGCTTCAGCTCGTCTCCAACGAAAAAGCTCCGCTGCGCGAGCTGAGCCAGTTGATTAGCACCGATCCTGCGATGTCGAGCGACATTCTGCGAATCGCGAACTCGGCGCTGTACGGGCTTCGCATCGAAGTCGAGAGTGCATTCACGGCGATGATTCTGCTCGGGCTGGACCGTATCAAGGCCGTTGTGGTTACCAGCGCGTTGCGGCATTACATCGGCAAATCCTTTGAAGCTCCCTGGATGCGGATTTGTTGGCGCCACAGCCTGGCATGTGCGTTGATCGCCAAAGAATTGGCCAAGGGCAGCTCGATTGGTGAGGATGTTGCCTACACCGCGGGCGTGCTACACGATATCGGCAGACTGGCTCTCGCCGTAGCAATCCCTGAGCGCTACGGCCCGTTCCTGATGAGCGGTGAAGCCACATCCTCCGATATTCTCGACCGCGAGCGTGAAATCTTCGGCACGGATCATTGCGAGGCGGGAAGCGCGCTGATGTCGCGGTGGGACATACCCAAGAGCCTCGTCGTGGTCGCATCGCACCACCATGATCCACCGCGAGACGGTGATCCCGGCGTTCTGTCGACCGTCAGGCATGCCTGCCGCTTCGCCGATGTTTTGGGATTCGAAGTTGTCTCCGCTCTTCGCCCGAAAACGTATGAGGAACTGCTCGCCGAACTTCCATCACCCGATCGGCTTCCGCCCGATCCAGAGGAATTCGCCTTCCAGCTTGCAACGAGGATCAATTCAATCGAGACGACCTAAGCCGCTCCAACAATCTTAAATGCTTCCGGCGTGACACCACGAGTGGGAGTAACGAGTGACGCGATGAAGTCTTACAGGACAATCTTGGCGGTAAACGGGGATCGTGACGCTCAGACTGCTCGAGAGGTTGCGACGGCCTGATATTGGGAGGCGGGTTCCTCCACTCGGACGAACTCGTAGCTCTCGATGGTCGAAGCAACGCCGAGACAATCGATTTCTTCGTCCATGTATCTCTCGACGCGAACCGCTTTCGCCCGTCCGCTGACTCGGACTTCATATTCGCCCGTGACTTCGCTCGGCAATGTCATCGAGAAATCCATCATGGTTCCGACCGGCAGGATCTCATCCGTGGTGAGAATCAGATAAAGGCCGCTTGTGGACACGTCCTTCGTGATTCCGTCCCGCACCTGGTGCGTCGGAGCATCCACTTTCACGGGTAGCGCCAGACCATAGCGGCGGGCCGCCCGGCGTTCTTTGGTTACGCGAGTTTTGATGACGCGTCGCATCTCGGCTCGAATAGTACAGAGAGCGAAACCTGTTAAACATTAGAGTGCTCTTAGCGTTGTCGTATTGATATACGGGAAACACTGTATGCGTTGTAACGGAAGCCTGTTTCGCCGCTATCTTGAAGCAGTTCCTTCGAGCGTATCGGCCTCGTGGTAGCCGAAAAACCTGCGGCGCTTGATCACCTCGGCGATTTCCGAAGGGACCATCGCTTCCCAGGAAGTGTCGTTGTCCTTGATTCGTTTTAGGACATCACGCGAAAAAATGTGCAGCACGTTTTCGTCGAAATTGTCGAGCGGCTTGATCCTGCCGCGCTCCACTAGGTGACGGTACAGATTGTGCAGATCGCCCGGTATCTCGACGTTCTCGACTGCGCTGAGCAATCCGGTGGCCGGGTCGCGCAGCGGATAGACGTAGATGCGCAGGTCCTTCGTGAAAAGTCTCCCGAAGGCTTCCAGGATGCCTCCCTCAAGTTCGGCGTAGTATTTCTCTTGGAAAATGTCCTGGAGGCTGGCGGCGCCCATCGTTACGGCGATGGGTTCGCTGGTATAGCGCGTCAGGTAGGCGGCCAGGCGGTGGTACTCGAAATAGTCCGAAATCAGCACCGTTTTGCCGGCTGCCGCCAGCACTTCGGCGCGCGCCAAAAAGTCGATCAAGTCGATCTCGCCCGTCACCAGGAGGTTTCGCATCGTAATCTCCATCAGCTCGACGATGCGATCGGCTTCGACTTCCGGCTCGGCGGCGAAGCGCTCGTGGGCACTCTTCATCATGTCGATGTTGACCTTGGTAACCGGGCGAAAACTGCCTCTCTCGACCAGGATCGGCTGCTTGCGCAGCACCTCGGAGGGCTGAAGCACTTGCCCGGACGGCCCAAACATCGCGGCGCCGCTGAGGCCCATCTGCACGAGCTTGAGGCTCATCACGCGATTGTCGACGTGGCGGAATTCGATCCCGGAGAACTCCACCATGTCGATCTCGATCCGGTCGATGGTCAGATTGTCGAGCAGCGACTCGAGCATCACTTCCGGTTTGTGATGCAGGAAAAACGCGCCGTAGAGCAGGTTCACGCCGACAATCCCCAGCACTTCCTGCTGCAGGCTGTTTTCGTGATCCCGCATCCGGACGTGAATCACAACCTGGCTGTCCTGATCCCGAAGATGCGCTTGAAACTTCACTCCCATCCAGCCGTGGCACTCGTTGGTTCCCTCATAGTTGAGAGCCGCCACGGTATCGGCGAACGCGAAGAACGCGGTTCGGTCTCCGCGTGGAATCTTCAGCCGCTCGAGATTCAGGTTGTGCTCGTAGTCGAGCATGCTTTGCAGGCGTTCCCGCGAAACGTAACGCTTGCAGCGTCCGTAGATGGCGTCGCTGACCGCCATATCGTAGGCGGAAATGGATTTCGAAATCGTGCCGGCCGCGCCCCCGACCTTGAAGAACCAGCGGGCCACCTCCTGCCCGGCGCCGATTTCCGCAAAAGTGCCGTAGCGTGCGGGGTCTAGGTTGATTTTGAGCGCCTTCTGATTGGTGCTCAGCCGCGGGCGATCGTCGTCTGCCGGGAAGCCCAACTCTTTCCGCATAGTCACTTAGTCCTCAGGTCAGCTGTGCGAATCACTGCATTTCGGCCCGGCCAGTCAGCAGCACGTCTGCCGAAGCGCGCCTCGAGCGAGCCTTGGTACACCCATAGGGATCGGAAAATCGCGTTGGCAGCGCCCGATATTCCTATCGGCCGGCAAGGCAAAATCTTGAACCAGCAAGGCGGAATCGCTCGCGCGTGTTGCGCGCAACATTTCGGACGGAGACTATCACGCTCGCTCGCAGGCCACGGATCGAATATTCAGATCGTAACGCCTCGAATTTCGCATAGCGCGGCGTTTGGACGCGGCTCGCCGGCCAACCTGAATTTCGCGCGCGGGCAAACGCTGAACCGGATTGTCCCAGTCAGCCGCTTGCTTTTCTCGAATGCCGGTGCTTCAATACCTCCCCAATCGTTCACTCCCCGCAGGGGGATGGCTGGACCGTACGGGTGATCCTGGAATTTGACACCAGGAGATGCGGAACAGGCCAATGGCAAGCTCTTCGCAAGGATCGGCGGCCCGCGCAATGGCTGCGGTTGATCCGCGCCTCTTAAGCGATGAGTACGTTCGCACCCTCCTTCAAGCCTTCCAAGTAGGCGTGGTCCTTCACGGGCCGAAGGCCGAAATTCAATTTGCCAACAAGGCCGCGCTCGATATGTTCGGCATGACCCAGGAGCAGCTCTGCAGTCAAACGAGTGAAAATTCGAATTTGATCTTCCTTCGAGAGGACGGAACAGAGTGTCCGTTTTCATTGCGTCCCGTGCTGCAAGCGATCGAATCGCGACAGCCGGTTATCGGTCAAGTGCTCGGCTGGCGGCGTCCGGGTTCGGAGTCCGTTATCTGGACTCAGATGACGATCATGCCTCAGTTTGCAAAGGACGGAACCGTTACGGGAGCGATCAACACCTTTACGGACATCACCGAACGCAGGCAGGCAGAGATGGCACTGGCAGAGCGGACGAGTTTCCTCAACTCCCTCATCGAGAACACGCCTCTCGGCATAGTGGCAATTCGCGCCGATCATACCGTTCAATTGTGCAACCCGGCATTCGAAAAGCTGTTTCTCTATCGTCAGGAAGACATCCTTGGCCGGCCCTTGTACGATTTGCTGGGGGTTCCCGAGATTCGCACCGAAGTGGATTTGAGCCGGGAACGCGTATGGCAGGGTAAAGCCACGCACATCGTGGCGCGCCGTGGTCGAAGCGACGGAACCCTCGTTGACGTCGAGGGTTACTCCGTGCCGCTTTTTTCCGAAGGAAAAGTGACAGGCGCGGTTTTGCTTTATCAGGACGTCACCGATCGAAAGAATATGGAGTCGGCGTTACGGACGACCGCTGAACTGAACCACCAGATTGTGTTGAGCGCTCAAGAGGGAATTGTCGTCCACGGCCGCGACCTCCGCTACACGCTCTGGAATCCTTACATGGAGCGTATGAGCGGTTTAAAGGCAGCCGACGTTATTGGCAAGCACCCGCTCGAACTGTTCCCTTTTATGACCAAGGAGGGAACGTACGGCGATCTTGAAAAAGCGCTCGCGGGAGAAATCATCTCTTCCCACGACACTCCTTTCGCCGTTCCCCGGACGAGCCAGCGGGGATGGACGAACAACAATTTCGCGCCGCTACGGGATGACAAGGGCGAGATCGTCGGCGTCGTTGCAACCGTGCGTGATATCACCGAGCGGAAATACGAAGACGAGCAACTGCGGAGGAGTGAAGCGCTGTTGTCGCAAGCCGAACACATGACCAATTTCGGCAGTTGGGAATTCAATCTCAAGACCGGGAAGTGGATGCTCTCCAAGAACTTGCTTCAGATTTTTGGTCTTGCCTCGGAGGCGGAATGGGACCGCGAGAAGTTCTGGGCGAGAATTCATCCGGAAGACCGCAAGCGTGCCCGCGCAAATATTGAACGAGCGGTCGCCGAGTGCAAACCGTTTGAGCACGTCTTGCGGCATCGAGCACCGGACGGCACCTACCGCGTACACTTTACGCGGGCCATTCAGATTCCAGGGCCGGATGGGCGGACGGAGCGGTCGATTGGAGTCGCACAGGACATCACGGATCAAACGCGGAAAGAAGAGGAGCTGCGCCAACTCTCAGCGTGCCTGCTCCAGTTGCAGGACGAGGAGCGGCGGCGCATTGCGCGCGATCTTCACGATAGCGTTTCCCAGAAGCTCCTGACCATAAGCTTAAATTTGGTGCAACTTGGCAAATCGGCTGGTCTCCGAAGCAAGCGAGGAAAGCAGGTGCTGACGGACACGCGAAAAATGGTGAAGGATTTGTCCAAGGAGATTCGTTCGCTCTCCTATCTTTTGCATCCGCCGTTGCTCGATGAACTGGGGTTGGCTTCCGCGGTCGAGGAATACGTCGAGGGTTTCAGCCGGCGCAGCGGCATCGATTTGAAGTTTGAAATGCCAGTGGATGTCGGCCGGCTGTCGCCAGACTCCGAAACGGCCCTTTTTCGAATCGTCCAGGAAGCGTTAGGTAACATCCAGAAACACTCAGGTAGTGATACCGGAAGAATTCGGCTCACGAAGGACGACGGCGAGGTCGTCCTGGAAATAGCGGACCGCGGAAGAGGAATGCGCGTCAAGGATCTGCAGGAGCGCGAAGTGGCTCCCAGCACTCTGGGAGTCGGCATCCTCGGCATGAGAGAACGCATGCGACAGCTCGGTGGCCGTTTGGATATCAGCTCGGGAAGTCGGGGAACCACCGTGAGGGCTACGCTGCCGTCCGTCTAACGCAGGTGAAATTCTGTGCGATCCCAAACTATGCCAGTCCCAAGGTCCGCCACAAATCGGGCAATCGGTGAGGATAGCTCCGGCCGAAATCGCGGTTTGCTAGGTCTCGCTCGTCATCTGGCTGGCCCATTGCATTGCGTTCCACTGCGTGTCGGCGGCGAATCCTTCGGGCAAGTGCAATTGAGCCGACAGGGCTGCCGCTTCTTCCCATTGACCGGCCTCTTGCGCGAGCATCAGATCGTAGATCGGAGAAAGCCGCCCGCGCTCTCCCAGGAGAACCGTCCGGGCGTCCGGGTCGACCGAGATTCCATCGAGCACCAGGCCCATGGGCAATTCGAGGATCGCGTCCATGAGCGAGAGCAGGCCGACGAGAAATAGGTCAGCGGATTTTTGCCCAACCTTCTCGTCAATCAGTTCACAGAAGCGTGCGCGAGTCAGCGCCGAGAGCACCAGGTCGGTCGGTTTGTTTTGGCCGGCGACGAGCGTCGTCACGAGGCGGATCCAGCGGCGCACTTCGCGGTCCCCCAGAATCGCCAGAGCGTGGCGTACCGACCGCACTTCTTGTCGAAATCCGAAGATTGGGGAATTCAGGTATCGCAGTAGCCGGTAAACCAGCGAGGCCTCCCCCTTGATTGCTTCCTCGATCTGGCGCGGATCCACTTCGGGCTGTGAAATTGCCTGCAGCAGACGCAGGTAGTTGATTCGGTTGGCCGGAATTTCGCGCGCCTGCACGATTTCCGGTCTGCGGAAAAAATAGCCCTGGAAATAAGTGAAACCGGCTTTCCGCGAGTCGAGAAATTCCTCCCGCGTTTCCGCTTTTTCCGCCAGCATCCTGCGGCGCTGATGTGCGTAACGCTTCACCATGGCGCTGCTCTGCGCCGCGGACGTAGTCCGCAAATCGATCTTGATGATGTCGGCAAGTTCCGTGAGAGGCTCGCGAGGATCGCCTTCGAAAAAGTCATCCAGCACGATCATGTAGCCCAGTGCCTTGAGACGGCGGCAGGCCTCGATCACCAAATCGTCGGCGGGAACCGTTTCCAGTACCTCGACTGCGACTTGCTGAGGCGGCAGCAGAGTGACGTAATCCCGGATGAGCAGATCGCGCGTGCAGTTGATGAAAGCTCGACGGCCGTCGCACAAAATATCGAGGCCCATCAGGATCGAAGAATCGAGAACGCTGCGTGACGCGGCGTCAGGATCGGTATTGCCAAACGAATTCTGCAGTCCGTCTCGAAACAGCAGCTCGTATCCGATTACCTGTTGGTTCCCGTCGAGAATCGGCTGTCTGGCCGCGTATCGGATCAGTGGATGCGCGCCAGTCTGACTCGCCTCGCTTGTGCGCATTGATTCCACAATGTCTTATCGGCAAGTCGAAGCGAGAACTTTAGTCCTTGTGTGCAGCCACGGAAGCCCGGCGGCGCCCGCGTCTGAGAGTCGTCACCTCTTAGATGAGCCGTCTGATCGAGCCGCGAGCTTTGCGTGCATGCGCGTTGCGTCCCTCATTTCTAAAGCTTTACTGGAAACTGCCGATCAAGAGATTGTTGCGGATCCCGGCTTCGAAGCGCTCGCTGGGTCCTTTGCTGGCGCTTCCGAAGAATGGGGGAATCCGCAATTGGCTGCATTGGGCGCACGCTGTCATCGCTGTCGAACACAAGCGCAGTTCAAACTACGATGGCCGAACGAATGGAAAATCCCGCCCGCCACGATCTGTCGATCCGGCGGAGACTCACGCGCTTCGCGTTGCTCGCCTGCACGGCGAGCACTGCCTTAGCGTGTGCGGTTCTGGGAGCGTATGACGTCGCGAGCCTCCGTCGTTCATTGGCGGACGAGCTTGTTGCTACAGCAGCTGTTGTCGGATCGAATGCCACCTCCGCCCTTCAATCAGGGAATGCCGGATTGGCGCGTGAGACCCTCAGCTCTCTTCGAACGCAAGGCCACATCGTCCGAGCGTGCATGTATGGCAGGGATGGAAGCGTCTTCGCTACGTACTCCCGCACTGGAGATGAACCCGATTGCGTGCGCGCGCCATTTCAATCAGCCGGCCAATCAACCCGAAGCCGCATTGTCGCGGACCGCATGGCGTTGTCCCAACCGATTTGCCTGAATGAATCGAGAATCGGGACGGTCTATCTCGAATCCGATCTAAAGGAGTTCTACAGCCGCGCGGCACTTCTCGGTGCGCCGGTCCTGTTGCTGATCCTGGTCTCGCTCGTGGCCGCCTATTTTTCGGCCGATCAGCTCACAAGCGGAGTGGTCGAGCCGCTGGTGGACCTGGCTCGCTTTGGCTTTTCCGCATGTCGCAGCAAGGATTATTCCATCCGTGTCCCGAGGAAAAGCCACGACGAAATAGGGTTTCTCTGCGACGTCTTCAACGAAATCATGAATCAGAATCAAGGGCGCGAGGCCTCGTTTCAGAAGACGCTGGATGATCTCGAAGTGCGCGGGAATCGGCGCGCCGTCGCTCTGCGGAAGGAAATCGCCGAGCGCAAGCAGGCAGAGATGGCGCTCGCCGAGCGGACAAGTTTCCTCAACTCCCTCATCGAGAACGCACCCTTGGCCGTAGTGGCAATCAACGCCGATCACACGGTGCAAATGTGCAACCCGGCTTTCGAGAAGCTGTTTCGCTATCGGCGGGAAGAGATCCTCGGCCGGCCCCTATACGAATTGCTCGGGCTTCCTGAGATCCGCCCCGAAGTGGATTCCAGTCGGGAAAGAGTCTGGCAAGGGAAAACTACGCACATAGTGACGCGCCGCGGCCGAAGCGACGGATCCCTCGTTGACGTTGAGGGCTTCTCCGTGCCGCTTTTGGTCGAAGGCAAAGTCACGGGAGCTGTTCTACTCTATCAAGACATCACCGAGCGCAAGCAGGCGGAACTGGCGCTCGAAGAGCGGACGAATTTCCTCAACTCTCTGATCGAGAACCTCCCGGTCGGCATCCTCGCGACGGGCGAAGACGACGTCGTACAAATGTGCAATCCCGCCTTCGAGAAGCTGTTTGGCTATCGACAGCCGGACATCGTCCGTCGGTCAGTCTTTGATTTGCCGTCGTGGCGCGACCTTCGCACGGAGATGAAAGCCACGCAAACGAAAATGAGGGAGGGAAAGGCGATCCACTCGGTAGCGCGGCGACAGCGAAGCGATGGGGCCTTTGTGGACGTAGACGTACTCGCTGTGCCGATCCTCAGGGACGAGAAGTCAGCAGGGAATCTGGTGATCTACCAGGACATCGCCGAACGCAAGCGAGCCGAAGAGGCGCTCCTGCGCGCGAAAGAAGCGGCCGAACAGGCGAGCCGCACGAAGAGCGAGTTCCTCGCGAACATGAGCCATGAGATTCGCACTCCGATGAACGGAATTATCGGAATGACGGAGCTCGTTCTCGATACCACGCTCGACGCGGAGCAGCGCGAGCACCTCAATCTGGCAAAAGTCTCGGCCGAGTCGCTCCTTTCCCTCATCAACGACATCCTGGATTACTCCAAGATCGAAGCCGGAAAACTGGACATCGACGCGATCGACTTTAATCTGGGTGATTGCCTGGGCATCACGCTGAAGGCGCTCAGCCTTCGCGCCCATCAAAAAGGTCTGGAGCTGGCGTTCGAAGTCGAGCCTGACGTTCCGGACGCACTCACAGGCGATCCCAGCCGGCTGCGGCAGGTCATCAACAACCTCGTCGCCAACGCGATTAAATTCACCGAGCGCGGCGAAGTCGTGCTGATTGTGAAGATGGAGGCCCGCTCCGACAGTGAGGTTCGGCTGCACTTCACGATTGCGGACACCGGAATCGGAATTGCTCCCGACAAGCTCGGCATCATCTTTGAGCCATTCAGGCAGGCCGACGGTTCGATGACTCGCAAATACGGCGGCACGGGACTTGGCCTGACGATCTCGTCCCGGCTCGTCGAGCTGATGGGCGGGCGAATCTGGGTCGAGAGCGAGCTTGGCAAAGGGAGCCGCTTCCACTTCACCGTTTGTCTCAAGCCCCAAAAATCGGCCGTCAGGACCGTCGTGCCGCGCGATCCCTTAACCCTGCATGGCATGCCGGTTCTCGTCGTGGACGACAACGCCACCAATCGCCAAATTCTCGTCAAGCTGCTCGACAACTGGGGCATGCAGCCATCCGAAGCGGACAGCGGCGCCAGCGCGATGGCGACGCTCGAGGAAAGCAAGCGCACCGGCAAGCATTTTCCGCTGATCTTGCTCGACGCGCAGATGCCGGAAATGGATGGCTTTGCACTGGCTGAATACATCAAGGGGCATCCCGACTTTAAGGTCGCGACGGTAATGATGTTGAGTTCCGCGGGACGACGAGGAGACGCCGTCCGTTGCCACAATTTGGGCATCGCGGCGTACTTGACGAAGCCCGTCCGTCAGGCGGAACTCTTGGACGCCATTTTGACGGCGCTGGGAACGCGTGCGCGGGGCGAGGCCACTCCTACCGCTCTCGTGAGGCATTCGCTGCGGGAGAAACGGAACTCCCTCCGCATCCTTCTTGCCGAGGACAACGCCGTCAATCAACTGCTCGCCGTCCGCTTGCTCGAAAAGCACGGCCACGAGGTGACGGTTGCGCCCGACGGCAGGAAAGCGCTTGAGGCCCTGAACAACGGATCATTCGACCTGATTCTGATGGACGTCCAAATGCCCGAGATGAATGGCTGGGAGGCGACCCAGGCCATCCGCGAGAAAGAAAGAAGCTCTGGCGGGCACATCCCTATCGTCGCAATGACCGCACACGCGATGAAGGGCGACGATGAGAAGTGTTTCGCGAGCGGTATGGACGACTATCTCACGAAGCCGATTCACACGGCCGAGCTGCTCGCGATGCTCGACAAAATCGGAAGGCGCAAGGCCGCGCTCGAACAGACCGCCGAACCCGTCCCGAAAATCTAATCCTCCGGAGTCGTCGCGCAGCCGTCCTCGCCGTGCATGAAACTATGTGTTGAACCTTGGCCCCGTCACACTATACTCACCACGCTGACATCGCCGAGCCGGCACGCATTTAGCCGCATTCGGCCTCAGCAACGAAAACAATCCTCGAGTGAGGTGCGCGAATGAGTCTTGTGATCTTCGGCCAGCCGGATGACGGCATCATCCAGTCGGCGTACGTCGTGAAGGATATCCGCGAATCCATCAACCACTGGGTTAGGGACCTGAAGGTCGGGCCGTGGTTCCTGATTGAGCATTTCCAGGGTGAGGACGCCAAATATCGCGGCGGTCCCTCGAACGCTGACTCCGCTCTCGCCATGAGCTTCGCCGGCCACATGATGATCGAGCTTATTCAGCAGTACAACGACGCGCCGTCTGTCTATCGCGAGACAATCGAGAAGCGCGGCTACGGTTTTCACCACTGGGGCGTTGCAACATCGAATTTCGATCGCGACGTTGAACGCTATCGCGCGCAGGGCTCCGAGCTGGCTTTTTTTGCGCGCGTGCCCAGCGGAGGCCGCGTCGGATACATGGACACCACCTCGTATCTGCCCGGCATGGTTGAGCTGATCGAGTTGGGCGCCGCGTTCGATCCGATCTTCGGCCGCATCTACCGCGCCACGATCGGCTGGGATGGCAAAGACCCCATCCGCTCGTTCCTCTGATTCCACCCGAGCCACTCATCGCTCCGGTTTTCGTAGCGCCGGCATCTTGCCGGCGTCTTTGCCTTGTCTCAAAATCCCGAGAGGAGATGGCAGCGCCACCGTTTTCTCCGGCCTCGGTAATGTTTCCGCACCAATTGCCCCTTGATTCCTAAAGCTTCGCCCCAATCAGCCGATTAATACATTACTGAAGGTGCGGCATCGAGGAGGCCGGTTGCGCTTTCCTCGCCGCGCCTTTCGCAACGGGCGGGTGTTCATGCCTGCGCTGGGGGGAAACATGGGAACGACTGGAATCACGAGCCTTACCGACCAAGCATCTCAAACTGCTTCGGTCCAGCAGCAACAGGGCCAGCAAGGCACAGGCCAGGGTACGTCCCGAGCCCACCATCACTGGCGGCAGCGGGGCGGGGAAGACCGCTTCACCAGTTCGAGCCAGCAAGGCCAAGGCTCGTCGGCGCAGGACGCGGGCCTGTTCTCTGTAAGTCAGGTGTCCGTGTTCTCAGCGGCGGCCGTAATTGTGCTGGGTCAGAATTCTTCCTCGCAGAGCGCTCCAACCACTGCGTCCTCCTCAACTCCTGGATCGAGCACCAGCGCGAATACGACTGGGTTAACCGACTCGCAAGCCGGGTCGACTGCTGCCGCCGCGCCAGCTAACTCGTCTGGTACGACAGCGACATCGCCGGTCACCTCGACGACGCCATCGACATCCACCGATTCCGCCATCGCGCCGGTCTCGAGCAGCACAGCAGCTGCAGGCAGCGGGAGCCCAAGCGCACTGCAAGGGCTGAATAGCTCGCTGGCTGCACTGGGTCTGAATTCGCAGGAGATTCAAGCCTTCGATCAGGTTGCGAGCCTGATCCAAGCGCTAAGCCCGGCGGCATTCACAGCGCTGGTGAATCAATTCCAGGCGCTGGCGCAGGAAATAACGCAGGCGGCCTCCACAGCCTCGAACGCATCGACCGCAGTCAGCACCGCGGCAGCCACCACACCGAGCACTGCCAGCAGCACAGCGGCGAGCACGCCGAGCCAGAGCAGCGACGCAGCCAGCGGCAGCGCAGCGCCGGCGTCGACGGGGAATTCGACTCCGAGCGGAAGCCTGCAAGTCGAAGAGATCGTCGTCAAATTCTCGGAAGTCACCGTGCAGGAGAGTTCAAACAGCGGGGCAAGTGGACAACAGGGAAGCACGGCGACTACGGGATCGAACGGGCAGGCGAGCAACAGCGCATCGAGCTCGGGATCAGGCTCGGGATCGGGCGCGGGATCAAGCTCATCCTTCGTAGTCCAGGCGTACAGCCTCCAGATCGAAGAGTTTTCGGCGACCCTTCAGGGCAATAGCGGTCAGGCGACCCAGGCACAAACGCCCACTCAATCGGCGACTGCCAGTTAAGTCCCTCTCCGGTTTGCGCCTGCTGGGCGAGCTTTTGAGGGACAGATGGGGCGTCGCAACGAACAGCGTATTGCAGTGTCTTTCGGCGTCGTCGCGCGCGGCGTTGATCCTCGCGGAAATTCGTTTGAAATCTCCACGCAGACGCATGACATCAGTTGCACCGGTGCGTGCCTGCTCGGTTTGAGCAGCTTCGTAGAACCGGGCAGTAAGATCGAAATCCAGCACAAGGATCAGAAAGCGCATTACCGCGTCCAGTGGGTCAGCGAACCCGGCGCGGGCTTCGGGCGCGCCGGGTTGCGCTGCCTCGAACCCGGCGCGTACATCTGGGGCGTCCCGCCGAAGGAGTGGGAGCCTGACACGTACGATCCATCGAATCCCGCGCCCGTCATTTACAAGCGGCCTGAAGCCCCGCCGGAGGATGGCTCCTACGCGGGGTGGTCCGGTTCGGAGCGGCGGCAGTTTCCCCGGCATTCCTGCCGAATCGAAGCGCAAGTAGGCACAGGGGACGGATTTGTCGATATGCCCGTTACGGTGACGGATATTTCCATGGGCGGTTGCTACGTGGAGATGCTCGCGCCTCTGCCGCCCGATACGATCGTGGAGCTCGAACTCAAGACCGGCGAATCGCCTTTGCGGATGTCAGGGAAAGTGTGCTCGTCTCAAACGGGAATGGGAATGGGCATTGCGTTTACGCAGATCAAGCCAGCCGATTTCGAGGTGCTTCGTCGCCTGGCTCCCCCTGCGCCGAGCCTGACTGCCGTGACATACTCCGGCGCGCAAGTCACCGATCCAAGTCTCGCGCAGCCGCCGAAACCGAAGCCCGCTCTCACGCCGATTCCATCGCCGCGCCCAGCGCCGGCGCCTGACACCGCTGATGTCCCGGCTAGCGCCGAAGCCTTCCAAGCTCTTACGCGGCTGCTTTTGCGCAAAGGTCTCCTCACGCGCGCCGAATTGCTCGACGAGATGAAGCAACGCAAAGCCAAGTAGCGACTCGGCTCGCCCATCACAATTGCTTTGTGGCGCAGGTGCTCGTGCCTGCGATTTTGCGCATTCACTTCGTGCGCCAACAGGTGCAGGGACTTTGCTTCCTTAAGCAGGCTTATTTGCCCTTCACAGGGCCTTAAAAGCCAGAAAAAGCCATTTTTCGGTACGCCTTCGCACGATGGGTCTCCAGTCCACAGGGAAAATTCCACTTCAGGGGCTGAAGCGCGGTTCACGATGGTGCGCGTGGGGCGGAGCTGAGGAGCCAGCACGAGAACTGGCGACGCCGACCCTCAGCGGCTGAAGCCGCTCTGGTTCTGTGAAACCTGCGGCACGACTGAAGTCGTGCCCTGACGAAAGACGGCCCTTGCCGCACAGACTCCGAAGCTCGGCCCTTCCACTGCGAGACGTTCTTTCGGGAGGATTTGCACGATGTCGAGCCAACCGACACAAAAAGAGAAAACCCTGCTGGCGTTCCGCGCGTATCTCGATTTGCTGGACACGGCGGAATGGCTGCGGGGTTATATGCGCGCGCCGCTCGAATCGTTTGACCTGACGATGGGAGGATTTCGCTTGCTGGAGTTGCTGTACCGCGAGGGGCCGCTGACCATGCCGATGATTGCCGAGAGGCGCGGATGCAGGCGCCAGAGTCTGGACGCGATCATCGCCCAATTAGAGGAACGCGGATGGGTGCGCCGGACGATGGTGACGTATCCACCGGCGGAGATCGAGAAGAGCCGTTTGCCAAAGTCCAGGCGGCGCAAGCGGCGGGAGGGGCGACGAGTCGGCGTTGTGGGCCTAACGCGGCTGGGGAAGAAGTTCATCGGAAACGTTTTGCCGAGGCATTCGAAACTGGTGAAGTCGCTGCTGCGCGTCCTCGACGCGCGGGAAAAGCAGTCGTTAAGCCGGATATGCCGGAAGCTGCGCGAAGGAGATGTGCTGAAGTTTGTCTCGGAGATCACGCACGAGGATGTGGAGGAGTGACCAGAGTGAGTGAGGATGGGGGACCAGAGCATCCGGCGTTATCTTGACATTTGCGTCCCCTCGGATACGATGAAACGAGAATCCGATCCCGCCCAGGAGGATTGCGTTGTGAACATCGAGATCCACGATGCGGCCCTTGAGGCCAGAATCCGAAAGCAGCTTCAGGCGACCGGCTCCGGCAGCGTCGAGGAAGTATTGCTCCGTTTACTGGAGACTCAAGAGGAACAGGATCGTTGGCTTTTGGAAAACCGGGACGCGATCAACGCGAAGATCAAGCGCGGTATCGATCAACTCGACCGCGGCGAAGGAATCCCGGAAGACCAATTGGATGCTCACCTGGCGAAACTGAAAAGCCAAGCCTAAATGAATGTGCGTTATATTCTTGCGCCGCAGGCTGCGCTCGACCTCTTCGAAATCTGGCATTACATCAAAGAACAGATCAGCGTCACGTTAGCAAATCGCATTGAATCGGCCATCCTGGAAAGAATGGCCTTTCTGGCTGGACGCCCGGTGCCGGGCACCACCGCAAGGATTTGACGGACGAGAACGTGAAGTTTTTCCCCGTCTACTCTTATTTGATCGTCTATCGGCCCGAGACGAAACCGCTGCAAATCGCTTCCATTCTTCACGGGCGTCGGGATGTGGAACAAATCCTCAAGGGCCGCTTATGAGTGAAAGCAAGACGATCCGGTTAAGAGACAAGCTGAGAGGAGAACTCCATGGGACGGTTTAGTCGAAGCTGGGAACTCATCAAGGAGAGCTTCGCAGTTCTCAGGTCGGACAAGCAACTGGCACTGCTACCCTTCGCATCGGGAGTTTCCTGCCTGCTCGTATCGGGACTGGTCCTGCTCGGCGGCGGACTCATCTTTTTTTTCTTAGGCGGAAGGTACACGCCTGCCGTGGAGAGTTCGTGGCGGGCCGATCCTTCAATGATGTGGGCGCTAATTTGGATCGCGGTTTTTGCCTTCTATCTCGTGAACTACTTCATCATTGTGTTTTTCAATGTGGCGCTGATCAGCGCTGCGTCGGAACGCCTTGCTGGCCGTCCCGCAACGCTGCGCGGCGGCGTGGCAAAGGCTTGGGAACACAAGGGCAAGATCTTGCAGTGGGCAGTCCTTGCGGCGACCGTCGGAGTGATTCTGAGAATGATTGAAAGGCGCCTGGGCATCATCGGCCGCCTTGTCACTAAGTTGATCGGCGTGGCATGGACGCTCGCGAGCTACTTTGTCGCTCCCATCTTGGTATTCGAGAACCTCGGGCCTCTGGGCGCATTGAAGCGTTCGGCACGGATTTTCCGCGAGACATGGGGCGAAGAGCTGGTCAGCCAATTCAGCATGAGCGCTATTTTCGTGCTGCTCGGTCTGGCGGGATTCGGAGTGTGGTTTGCAATGATGCTAGCAGGCGGCGCCATGGGGCTCTATATCGGCACCGCGCTTTTGTTTCTCTACATGATTACGCTCGGCGTAACAAACGCAGCGATTCAAGGCGTCTTCACCGCCGCTCTCTACCGCTTCGCCACAACCAAGGAGATTCCGCCCGGCTTCGTTCCTGAGAATTTCTCGATGGCATGGGGACCCAAGGATAAGAACCTCAGGTGATCCATCAGCGCGGAGGGCAGGGTGGCCCACCCTGAGCCGTTCGTCGCTTACTCCCGCGCGTGACCGACAATGCAGCCGGATGACACCGCTTCGCCAGTTTCGCTCGGAGCCCGTGGAATCCTGGGCGCCCGATTGGAAAACCAAGGAAGGCCAGGCAACGGCAAATGCGGGAGCAAAGGCTGCCCGCCTTCCGCCAGAAAGCGGCGGACGCAGAAGACGCGAAAGGCGGCTGCAGAGACAGGCCGGGCAAAACCGCCAGCCGGAAGCCGGCGCTACGAAGGCAAAGGCTGCCCGCCTGCCCTTCGGCTCCGCTCAGAGCAGGAAGGCTGCCACGAAGGCGACCCCGGAGCGAAGAATGCCGCGCTGAAGGCCGCGGCGCTATCCGCCACGGCGGATGCAAACGGCGCACGTGACGACGAGTGCAGAGGCGGGGCAGCGAGCAGCGCATCGCCAGGGGCTCAAGAGCACAGACAGGATTGTCTGTGCCACAAATGCGAGAGCCAAGGCGGCCGCCCCGCTAGATCGTCCGGGACGCAGACAGCGCGCTACAAAGGCAGAGGGGCGAACGAAAGAGGGAGGCTATTGCGTGGGCTTTTTGTATGTGCCCATGAGAGGACGGGAAAACAGAAACGGCCAGCGGGTGATTAAGTCGCTGACCCGCGAATTCGAGGCATCCCACGAACAGAACGCCTGACTGGGTCCTATGATTGTCTGAAGTTCTTCCGCTGGAATCGCGCGCGGCAGACCTTTGCGGCCGAGTTCACGCATCGCACACATAGCATATTTATACAGCTGTCGCTTGCCACCATTCAAGAGCAAAAAACCCAAAGACCAAATGGCAGCACTACCAATGCCTGGCGCACCCGGTGCCCGCCTAAAAACCGAGGCGGCCGCTACGAAGGCAGGCCGGGCAAAACCGCCGACTGGAAGCCGGCGCTACGAAGGCAAAGGCTGCCCGCCTGAAGGCGTGCGCTATGAAGGCAACGGCAAATGCAAAGGCGCCCGCCTTCCGCCAGAAAGCGGCGGACGCAGAAGGCGCGAAAGGCGGCCGCTACGAAGGCAAAGGCTGCCCGCCTGAAGGCGTGCGCTACGAGGGCAACGGCAAATCCGAGCGACAGCGATCCCGGCAAATTACTTGCTGGTTGGAGCGATCGGTTGCGAGTGGTCGGGAACGAATTTGCCCATCGGCGGCCCGGTGACCGACGGAATTGTCTTCATCGGTGCGTAGGCGATGGCGGGATTCAGAACCACGATGTCCACGCGGCGGTTGTGGGCCCGCCCTTCGGCAGTGTCATTCGAATCGACGGGATGATACTCGGCGTAGCCTGCGGCGGCGAGGCGATCGGGCGAGAATTTGTAGGTGAGAATGAATACTTTCACAAGCTCCGTCGCGCGCGCCGTGGACAACTCCCAGTTGGAAGCAAATTGGCCGCGATGAATCGGCACGTTATCGGTATGCCCCTCGATTCGCAGATTCTCGCGGCGCTTGCCCAATACCTTCGCGAGCCGATCGATCGCGTCCATCGATGATCGGCGCAAGGTTGCCGAGCCGCTTTCGAAGAAACCGAGTTCTCGCAGAGTGATCACCAGGCCTTCGTGCCGGGGCGTCAGTTCCAGCACGTGGCGCTTGATCTCCGGAGCCAGCGCTTTTTCCAGCTCACCTTTTATGTCAGTCAGTTCGGCCGGCATAACGCTTCCGCTCAGCTCGCCATTTTCAGGCTGGATGAACCGTTGCATGTCCTGCGTGCGATTCACGTTTTCGACCGCCTGAACATCCTGAAAGGGCATCGGCTCGGTCGTCGAAAGCGGCACCTTCGTGTTCGAGTTGTCGAACACCGCCATGCGCTGAAACGCCACTTGGATGGCCATGGCGAGTTGTCCGATCTTGCGCTTATCGACTTGCGAGGACGAGTAAAGCACTACGAAGAATGCAAAAAGCAGAGTAATGAAATCGGCGTAGGAGACGAGCCAGCGTTCGTGATTGACGTGTTCTTCCTGGCGCTTTTTCCGGCTCATGCGGTCTTCTCCTCCGTCTGGAGTGCGGCCTTGCTCTTGCCTGCGGGCGCCGTCTTGTTGGCCTCAGCGAAGAAGCCCAGCAGTTTCGTCTCGATCATTCGCGGGTTCATGCCCTCCAGAATCGAGACGACGCCTTCGAGCATCATTTCGCGCGCGACCTGGTCTTGCCGGATGCGCATTTTGATCTTTCCGGACGCAGGCAAAAAGAAGAGGTTGGCGGCGGCGACGCCGTAGATGGTGGCGACGAACGCGACGGCGATTCCGCGCCCGACCTCCGTGATGTCGTCGAGGTGCTGCATCACCTGAATCAAGCCGAGCACCGCGCCGATGATTCCGACCGTGGGCGAGTATCCGCCTGCCGCTTCGAAAACTTTTGGAATGTGATCTTCGTGTTCGGCCTGGTTATCGAGTTCCAGCTCCATCATTTTCCGGAGCTCCTGCGGCTCGGTGCCGTCGACGGCGAGCATGAGCGACTTTTTCAGGAACGGCTGCTGAATCGATTCGATTTCCTTGTCGAGCGACACAATGCCGCCGCGCCGCGCCTTGTTGGCGTAGCCCACGATCTCCGCGATTCGCTCGTGGGGATCTTTGCTCTTGTCAAAGAAGACGGAGCCGAGGCGCTTGAACGCCTCGAGCACGACCGGCAGCGGAAACTGGAGCATCACGGCGCCCAACGTTCCGCCGAAAACGATCAGCGCGGCCGTGGGCTGCATGATCTGGGCGACTTTGCCGCCCTCCATCGTGAGACCCAGCAGAATTCCACCCGCCGCGACTACCAATCCGCCGAAGCTGCTCTTGTCCATGTTGCCCCTTAGGCCTTTTCATTCGAAACCGGTGTTTCACTATTCACGGGAGAGTGGGAACCGGAACTTGGCAACAGAACAGGTTGGATCGGAAGCCCCGATAGGATCCTTCGCCTGAATTCCACGATCTTTTCGAGCACGTCCTCGACGGATTCACGGGCGAGGATTTTTTCACCGGTCACGAGCGTGAGCACGGTGTCCGGCGAGCTCTCGATCGACTTGATCAAATCCGAGTTGATGACCAACGGATGATTGTTCAAACGTGTGAGCTGAATCATGGTTGGCCGCCTTTCGTCACACTCGCCCGCCTGCGCCGAGACGAATTAGTGACGCCTCAATTCTTCTATCGGCAGACTGGATTTTGAGTTGAGCCGATTCCGGGCTGGGAGGTGGCTCTTTCGCAGATTCGAAATGGCGATCTTCCAATTGGAGACCGGCGTGCACCAACGACTGCGTAGACGCACGAATTTGTACGGGATAACAGGCAATTTGGGCAATTTTTGCCGGGTGTCTGCGCGCTGAAGGCATTTTATGAACGCTATTTTCGAAATCAACGAATCGATTTTGTCGCTTCCGGATTTTCGGCGGTCCGCTGACCCCGCGACCGCCGGCGGGCCAGCCCAACCGCCCGCGGGAAGCGACTCTGCAACGCCAACCGGCGCAGCGAAGCTTGCTGTATCGCTGCGCGGCGTTGTGCGGAGCGGGCGCGGCCAAGCAAGCGAACACCTCCCCACCGCGCCCGCTCTGCCCCGGTTTCCGGCCACGATTCCGGCCGATGAAAGAAACGATTCCACAACGAAGAACGAGTTCGAGGTTGCTTTCAACTGAAGGGCGCGTCACAGACAAATTCTTTTCGCGAGGAAACGATGGGTAAAAGAGCACTGATCACCGGAATCACTGGGCAAGATGGCTCCTATCTGGCTGAGTTCCTGCTGGAGATGGGCTACAAGGTTTACGGAATCGTCCGGCGCAGCAGCACGATTAATTTCGAGAGACTCGCGCATCTGCAAGGACGGCTGGAGCTGATCCCCGGCGATTTGCTGGACCAGAATTCGCTGATCTCCGCAATCCAGCAGAGCGAGCCCGAAGAGGTCTACAATCTCGCGGCGCAGTCGTTCGTGCCCACGTCGTGGAACCAGCCCGTTCTGACGGGAGAATTCACGGCGCTTGGCGTGACGCGGCTGCTCGAAGCGGTGCGCGTGGTGAATCCGCGCATCCGCTTTTATCAGGCGTCTTCGAGCGAGATGTTCGGTGCGGCGAACGAGATGCCGCAGCACGAGAAGACGCAATTTTACCCGCGCAGTCCCTACGGCGTCGCGAAGCTGTACGGGCACTGGATCACCGTGAACTATCGCGAGAGCTACGACCTCTACACGTGCTCCGGAATACTTTTCAATCATGAGTCGCCCCGCCGCGGCGTGGAATTCGTAACGCGTAAAGTGAGCTACAGCGTCGCGCGCATCAAAATGGGACTTCAAGAAAAGCTGAAGATGGGGAATCTTGATGTCGAGCGCGACTGGGGATATGCCGGCGATTACGTGCGAGCGATGTGGCTGATGCTGCAGCAGGAAAAGCCGGAAGACTACGTCATTGCCACAGGCAAGACGCTTTCGGTGCGCTACCTCCTGAAGGTTGCGTTCGAACATGCGGGGCTCGACTATCGCGATCACGTGGAGATCGACTCCGATCTGTTGCGCCCCGCGGAAGTGTTTCACCTGCTGGGCGATGCCTCGAAGGCGAAGCGCGAGCTGGGTTGGGAGCCGACCATCACGTTTGAAGAACTCGTTCACATGATGGTGGACGAAGACCTGGCTGCGCTGCAAGGCGGCTCGCGCGAACCTGCCATGGCACACCAGATGCAATCGGCACCCAGTTACGCTGGGTCGCTGAGAACCACACACTAGTCCCAACGAAATCGTGGAGCGGAAGGCCACCTAAAAATCCGCGGGCGTGCGTCCGGCCAAGGGCGACCGGGTAGCAAATGGGCGGCGTGGTGCCAAGCATATGCGCCGGGCACGGCACGCCGTGCCCCTACGGAACTGGCGCGGCCGGATAATCGAGCCGGATGGGTGGCGTCGAGCCAAGAATGTGCGTCCCCCGAATGGGGCGGTCCGATTGAAAGCTCCAATCAGTCGAGGCGCGGATTGCGCCAGACTTGCGTTCCGTCGATTTGCGCGAGCGATTCCATGGTCGGCGCATTCGGCTGGAAAGCAAAGCGCACGGGCTTCTCGTTTTCAAGAATCCATCCCGATCTCATCAGAATGTGAATCAGCTGACCTTCGATGAGGCGGGAGTGCGTCCCAACGATGAGCCAATGAGCGCGTGCGTTCAATTCGTCTAGCGCGGCTTCGCAGATGACGGCCTCGCTGCCCTGAACGTCGACGTGCACAAGATCCCAGCGCACTTGTTTGCGGAGGAGATCGGCAAAGGCGAGAACGGCGATTTCAAAGGTTCCCAGGGCGATCGTATTGTCGTCAACGATCGGGCGCGTACCGTAGCTGTTGCGCGGTTCGACGCGCGGCCATCGCGCCCGGCCTGCCCTGGCGCCGACCGCTGCCTGGAGCAAAAGATGCTGGTCGGGGTTCAGGCCATTGTCGAGGAAATGTTGCTTCATGAAGCCGAAGTGTCCGGGATCTCCTTCGACTGCGAGCAGAGATATGTCCCGGATGCCCGCGTTTCGCGCAGCGACCGCTCCAGCAACCACCCAGGGTCCCCAGCCGGCGCCAAGCTCCATCGCGACGAATCCGCCGCGGGCGCTGCGCACGCTCTTGAGCAATCCGATCCATTCAATGGCCTCGGCGTGAAAGTCGTTGGGGATGGGAGGCGGAATGACCGTGCCAACCAGATACTGCACCTGATCCCAAAGCGAGGAGCCGCGCGTCTTCACGCCTAGATGGTCCACGATGAATCCGTCCACGGGGGCGGGTGAGAGGCAGAAGTGCTCCCGGATGATCGATAGCTCTTCCGGCTTGTATCCCGAATAGATTTGATCGGGAGGGATGGCCGCGTCCGCTGCTGGAAGCTCCGCCTTCGCCGTTCGCGCGAGGGTTGCGCGGCACTTCGCCAGCAACTCCTTGGTCGCTTCACGCTGGGCGCTATCGATGCCGTTTCCTCGGAGAGCTGTCTCCAACATGCTGATGGCGGCTTCGGTTCTTCCGTCCCGGGAAAGAAGGGCGCCGAGATTTGCCGCGGCCTGGCCGTACTGCGGTTCAAGTTCCAGGGCGCGGCGGAAACCCAGCTCGCCGGCGCGGGCGTTGCCGCTTCGGAATTGGACGGAGGCCCAGTTGTTCCAGCGGTCTGCCGTTTCTTGCTCGGCGAGACACTCTTCGAGCAAACGCAAGGCCTCGGGAAGGCGGTTGTTCTCCCACTCGTGGAGCGCGAGTTCGTCTTTTGTGTGCGCTGCTGTTGCGATCATGCTTTCGCTCCTGTAAGAACTTCGCCAGAATCGTGGGACTCGAGCTGCGACAGTCCGAGTTCTACTCGGGCACGCAGCACTTGGTGATACACGGCAAGCGTTCGGTCCGTCAGCTTTTCGCGCGTGTAGTGCTCGAGAAATCTGGCCCTGCCGGCCTTGCCCATCGACGCTCGCTTGTCTGCATCCGCGAGCAAGTTCGCCAGCGCAGATCGCAAGGATTCTGGATCACCGGGCTCCGCGAGCAGGCCGGTGACACCTTCGTCGATTACTTCTTTCATTCCGCCGACGCGGCAGCCGACGACCGGCTTCCCGAACATCATGGCTTCCACGAATACCAGGCCGAACGACTCGTAGCGCGAAGGGCCAGCGAATATTTCGCACTGCGCGAGGTAGCGTTCGATTTCGGCGTCGGAGACCTTGCCCGCAAAGATGACACGATCGCGGAATGGCGCGCGGGCGTGCTGAGAGCGAAATCGGCTCGCGAAGCTGCTGCCGTCGGCCTGAGGCTTGTCTTCGCCAACGAGGATGAAGCGGGCGCGCTTGAATTCCGAGCAGAGCGCGGGAATGACCCGAAGCAGCACGTCGATTCCTTTGCGCGCTTCGAAGCGCCCGGTAAACAAGACGTCGATGAAACGATTGTCGCGTTTGGGAGTGAGGTGGACCGACCTGTCGCTCATGCCGATCGGCGTCACGAAGAGGCGGTCCGGTGGAAACGCAACGCCATAAAGAGCGTGCATGGTTTCCGCAATCGCCTGGCTGATGGCGCGCACGGCTGTGGCGCCTTCCATCACGGCTTTTTCGGCGGCAATGAGCTGATCGAAGAACTCGCATTGTCCCGGCGAGCCGTCGATCCATCCGGGGTTCGTCTCAAGCGCCATCTTGAGAGGCGTTTCGAGACTTGTGACGGTTACGAACGACCTATCGAGAACGGTGGCCAGCCCCTCTGCGTCCCAGATAGGGCCTTCGACAATGTCGATGGGCTGGGTTTCGTGGATTCGACGAACTTCTCGCAGAAGGCGAGCGGAGCGATTCCAGATCGGAGCCGGAAATTTCGTTCCGGGAGGGGGCGGCGGTTCCTTGCGATCCTCCACGACACGATGGACCCAGACGTCCTCCTCAAAATCGACGGTGTTAGAGCCGGTAGAACCCTTTGTGAGGACATGCACGCTGTGGCCGCGGTCGGCGAGTCCGCGCGCGAGCTCGTAGGTCAGGCGGCCGATGCCGCCCACGACGCCGGGCGGGAATTCCTGACTCAGCAGGCAGATGGTCAATTTTTCGGATGCGGGCAAGACGGTCGGAAAGGGCTTGAAGCGACTTTCATTCGCGGCATCGAGCGCGTCGGTTTGGACGGTGCCGCGCAGAGTTTTCGCGGTGTCGGAATTGAGAAAACGCCTCGGGCGCGTTAGGCCGACGGAAATTCCTTCGCGGAGAGCGGCGTCCGCATCGCTGTGGAATTCGTCGAGCTTTTCTTTTGCGGCGGTGCCGCGATCGACATGGAACTTCAGGTTCGCTTCGGCTTCGGCGCAGAATCTTTCCCAGTCCTTGAGCAGATCGCGAAAGGATGTCTCCGGCGGGGCATTTTTCAGCGAAAAATAGACTTTGTTCTTGATGACCGAGCGCCACGCCGTGACCACACGGTTCTCGCTGCGGATATGGCTGGGCAGAAAGCGGTGATAGACGAAGGCGTTGGATAGCTGCTTCAGAAGATAACCGGCGTCGACGAGCCGGAGGCAGACGTCCGTCTCATCGAGGTAATACTCGAACTCCTCGTCGAATCCGCCGATTTCGAGGAGAGCGTCGCGGCGGAAGATGGCGTTCGTGCCCTGCAAGTAGGGGAATTCGAGGCAGCCGGGGTAGCAGAACTCAGTGGCCGATTCCGGCACGTTCCAGCGGGCCGTGCCCAACCGGTTCGAAACCGAATAGCGATATTGCAGGTTGTAGCCGGTGTGGTCGTAAACGAATCCGCCGGCGCCTCCGACTTCGTCGCCATCGAAGGCATCGGCTGCGTCGTTTAGCCAGTTCTCGGCGGGCACGGCGTCGTCGTCAAGAAACGCTACAAGATCGCCGCGCGCCATTTCGATGCCCACGTTCCTTGAAATCGAAAGATTGCGGTCGGAGCACGTGCCCACGCGAATGGAAGGCGCATGGGCTTTCAGCAACTCCATCGTGTTGTCGGTGGATGGCCCGTTGACGACGATGACCTCAAAACGCGGATAGTTGAGCCTGCGAAGCGACTGTAGCGTGGCGCTGAGGCTTGCAGCGCGGTTGTATGTGTTGATGACGATGGAGATTGAAAGTTGGCGCTGTGGCATGGTCGCTCGGTTTCTTCAGCTTTGCCCCTTCGGAGACTATGTGAGAACTGGCGACGCCGACCCTCAGCGGCTGAAGCCGTCCTCGTTTTGCGATACGTGAGGCACGACTGAAGTCGTGCCCTGACGAAAAACAGCGGCCGCTATACAGGCTCTAAAGCCCCCCTTCCACGACACGGCCATTCCTGACCAGACTCTTCGCCACCGCTTCCGCGCTAGACGAACGCGTGTACGACGACGCGGGATGGATGCCAAGGAGGAAAAAACGTCAGCTGTGTAAAACCGACTTCCTTAAGCATCTCGGCAACACATGCGGGGTTCGGGCCCCAGAAATTTGATGGATCGTTGTTCAGAGTCGCGCCGGGATAGAAAACCATAGCGGGGCGCGGGTAATCCAGGGCATCGAGATGCGTTTCGAGGATCAGCATCTCCCGGCAAACGGACTTTGCGATGCGCAGATAGCGAACCGGGTCCGGCGAGTGGTACAGCACGCCCAGGAACAGGACCACATCGAACGTGCCGACGGTCGCTGGAGAGATGTCCTCGACGGCGATCAGTTTTGCTTCTACGCGCGACCGAAGCGCAGCATGGGCGATCTTGAATCCCTCTCCGTCTCCCATGCCGGCGCCCCGCCAGCAGTATTGATCCGTGGCGAGAACGCGGCTGGCGCCTCGCCGCTCGGCCTCAAACGAAAAAAAACCATCGTAGGCTCCTATGTCGAGCACGGTTTTGCCCGTCAGGTTATCCGGAATGTGCATCAGCTTCAGCTTGGAGGGTGAGTCGTCCACGCCGGGAGTCACGATTCCGTGGCCGAGATCGATTCGATGAAACCACGGCCTTGCGAAGACCTTAGTGCGAAGCTCGGCGGCGTAGGCTTGCGAGGATTTGGTTTGGAGGAGCTGCAGCGTATCCAGCATCTGAATTTCAGCCCTTTGCCGCGGAATGGCCGTGCGACGGCGAGGCAGCGCCCAAGCGAGACTCGATCTCGCGCACACGGGCGGCGAGAGCCTCGACTGCTTTTTGCGTTGCGGCATCAGAGCGTCGAGCTTCGCGGAGCGCATGCGGGAAGGAATCGACGTGGACTTTCATCGTCTGGAGCAACTGGCTGATCTCGGAAAGTTGCGGGTCCGACAGCGAGGGCTGCTTTCGCTGGTCCACGGTCGCTTGCGAAAGATGGTTGAGAACCACCGCAACCTTGGACATCTGGTCCTTGATCGTTTCGACTTCTGAAATCAACTGCGCCAGTTGAGTCTTTTCATCCTGGGACGATGCGGATTCCTTCGTTTCAAGAGAAATGGCCATGTGCCTCGCGCCTTCCTGCCGCCGATGGTGTGTTGCCGCCGCGCTGCCGCAGCGACGGCCGGCCGCACGAATCCCGGCAGTTGAAAGGAGCAATTCACAGGCCTTTGGCTTCTAAGGATTTTCTTAGATGTTCTGAAACGATTCCTGCCCGGCCAGGTAAACGCACAGCGGCGCCGTCCGACGCCATCTGCAATCGCTGACAAATGGCGTGCTTTTCGGACGTGCGGTGGCGCGAGTGTTCATAGTGTCAACGTCGGGCTGGGCGGTCACGAAGGCGCACTGTTTTTTGGCACTCCGAGTGCTTTCCATGGACGGGGCACTATCGAAGACGATTCGCGCGTTTTCGATCGACGTTCAATTTCGTTCAGGAATTCAGCGAAATGCAGGAACCGACAACGCAGGCAACGGCCGCAATCCGGCCACCGAACGCCGCTCCTTGGCGCCACACGGGCACACGCGCCGTGGCTGAGCGAGGCGTCCTTTTCCAGGGGATTGTTTACGGCGGGACTGGATACGCGGAAGAAGCGTGGGTGGTGGCCGTGGCGCTGGCGGAGGCCGGAATACCGGTTCAGCTTGCACCGATTGGGCCGCAGTCCGATTTCAAGGGGCTGCTGCCGGGCTACGCTCGGCAAAGCCTGGAGCGCCTGTCGCGAGGGCGCGTGGACATGCAGCGCAGCATCCTGTACCAGCACGCGATGGCTTACTTGTGGAATCTGGGAGTGTACGGCTCGGCGCGGGTGGGCCGCACGATGTTCGAGACAGACCGAATTCCCGACGGTTGGGCGGAGCGCTGCAACGCGCTGGATGAGGTGTGGGTGCCGACGGAGTTCAACCGGGCAACATTTGCCGAGGCGGGTGTGGAAGCGGGCAAATTGCGCGTCGTGGGCGCGGGAGTGGACACAGAGCTTTTCCGGCCGGGCGCGCAGCGGCTCCACATCCCGCGCTTGCGATCATTCAATTTTCTTTCAGTTTTCGATGTGCAGCCACGGAAGGGAAGCGACCTGCTGTTGAAGGCGTATCTGAGCGAGTTCAAGGCGGACGAGGATGTTGCGCTAATTCTCAAGCTGTCTCAACACAGCAATCGGCTTGTCGATCCCGAGGCGCAACTGAGCTATTTCATCGAAAGGGAAGCTGGACTGAGGCTCGAGGAGTGCCCAACGATCATCGTGCTGGATGGCTTTCTTTCGCAGGAGGATATGGCGAGCCTTTACTGCTGCGCGGATGCGTTCGTGCTTCCTAGCCATGGAGAAGGGTATGGGCGGCCGCTGATGGAGGCGCTCGCGAGCGAACTTCCGGTGATTGCGACGCGCTGGAGCGGACAACTCTCGTTCTTGCGAGATGAAAACAGCTACCTGATCGACATCGAGGGGCTGGTGCCAGCGTCGGTCGAGGAAGAGTCGTTTGCGGGGCACCTTTGGGCGCAGCCGAGCGTGGAGCACCTCCGCAAGTTGATGCGGGAGGTTTTCTCGCATCGGGAAGAGGCGAAGAAGCGGGCGCAACAAGGGCGTCGAGACATGGTCGAGCGGTGGGATTGGAGCGTACGGGCTCCGCTGTGGGTGAACGAGTTTCGCAGACTCTTGGATTGAGACCGGGATGAATCGATTCGAGGCGGTCGAGGAGATCGAAAATGAAAGCTAGCTTGGTCGAATTTGTGAACGCAACATCGGCGGCCGCACCTGGCGTTGAGTCGTCCAACGGCTACAAAGCCGACTTGGAAAAACTCGCCACGGCAGTTGCGGAGAACGCGCTATTGAACACGGAAGTCGATCGGAAAATCACGGCGCATGTGCTGCAAGCGCGACAGGAGATCATTGCGACGAAGGGCGACGTGGAATCGTTGCTACGGCAAGTCGAGCACATGGTTCGAGGTATGGCGCACGTCCTCGAAATCAATCGCTTGGAGCGGCTGAACCAGGCGGCCGATCGGGACCAGCCGGCCGCCGCGACCGTAAGTCCGGCGCCGCGATTGATCGCTCCGGAAAAGTTGCTGGCGATGGGAGCGGACGTGCGGCTCAACGTCGGATGCGGCCTGATTCCTCTTCCCGACTATCTGAACGTCGACGATCGCGAACTGGCGGGAGTGGATCTTGTGTCGAACGTCCGCACGCTTCCTTTCAAGGCGGAAACCGTGTCGGAGATTTATGCGGCACATCTGGTGGAACACTTCACCGAAGCCGATCTGAGGACCGCGCTGCTGCCGGCATGGCATCGCATGCTCAAGCCGGGAGGGATTCTTCGCGTTGTGGTGCCGGACGCCGAGGGGATGATCCAGGCGTTCAGCCGGGGAAATTATCCGTTTGAGAATTTGCGCAAGGTCACATTCGGCGGTCAGGATTATCCCGGCAACTATCACTACACGATGTTTTCGCGGGAGAGCCTGCGCAATCTCCTGCGCGAACAAGGATTCCTGGCCGGGGAATACACGGCCTTGGGGCGCGCGAACGGCTTGTGCCTCGAGATGGAGATTGCGGCAGTCCGGAAATCGTAGAGAAAGAGTTTGCGCGACGGACGGGCCCGCCGAAGACTAGTGGCTGCATCGATAGGCCCGCGAGAGAATTCTCAGCAGTTGGACTAATCGGAAGGGAGCGTATGCCGCTTTACACCGTGGACCATCGGGACGGGGCGCCAACGGCGCGCTACGAACGCAGCCCTGTCATCGCTCTGCAAACGGATGCAAGCTGCGCTGATGCACTGCCGACGATTGTGCGCGATGCGTCGGACTCGGTCGAATTGGAGCGGCTTGACGCGCTTCGCACGGGAAAGGTTCCGCGCGGGGCCGATGCGGTGATTTCCTGGTTTTCGGGAGACCTCTTGCTACAAGGCTCCGCGGCGGCGATCCGGCAGGATCTGCGCACCCCAGGACGGCGCTGCTTCGTGCCCTTCCACTTGCCGTGCCTCACGGAACTGGACTTACTTTGCGTGGCACCGCTTTGGCTGAGCGGCGGGCGCATGCAGGATTACTGGAGCTCGGCAGCACGAGTTGCGGGCACGCTTTCTCCTTCAGCGAAGGTCGTCCAAGTGTTGAGCGCGATCGACTCGCCCTGGGCGCAACTCATCCGAACGTTGCTGAGTGAAACGGCGAAACCCGGAAGTGGCGTCGAAGGACTCGCCCGGCTCGCCAACGATGCGGAAAATCCTCCGCATCTCGCCGCGCTCGCGCTTCGCAATCTGATCGTTCTGCTTCTCCGTCACAAGGAGCTGGCGAAAGCGCAGCAGGTGCTTGAGGGTGCGATGAGCACATGCCCGAGTTACGTGGAGCTTCTCTATGTGGGAGCTTTCGTACACATCGCGCAGCAGAAGCCTTCGAAGGCGCTTGGCCTGCTGGAACGGGCGCGCGTCACGCCCCGGAATTTTGTGGGCAGCGGGGGCGAGAATTCTTATCGAGCCGGCTGGCTGCTCGGAAGGCTCGCCGCGCAGGTGGGCAATCAAAAGGTGGCATTTGAGCAGTTCTACCAGGGGATGGTGAACCGGCCGGTGTTCGCGCCCGCGGTGGATGAGATCCTGAACCTTCGGTTGTCGCCTGCCCTCGTTGAAAAACATGAGTTTGACTTTTGCCGGCTTGTGCGGCGGGAGCCGCGCTATCTGGCCCCGGTATTCGACTACCTGTTGCTTCATCGAGCGTTTCCCGCGGCGCGGCGGATCGCAGAGACGATGCCTCTCAACGATGGTGAACGAGAAACATTGCGCGAGAAACTCGAATCGGCAGAGAGGCCCTTCCTTCCCGGCTACAGCGGCGCCGCCAAGCCCGGCGTGATGTTGAGCGGGCCGCTCTTTGAGCACTCAAGCTTCGCCCGCATCAACCGAGAAATCGCTATCTCCCTCATGCAATCTCGGGATTTCGATTCCTGCATTGAACCGTGCTGCCATCCGGAACTCTCAACTCGAATGACGCCCGGTGGAGAGCTGCTCGCCAAAGGGCTGCTGCGGCATCCCAAGCAGCTCGATGTGACGATCCGTCACCAGTGGCCTCCTGATTTCGAGCGGCCATCGCGGGGGAAATTGGCCGCGATCGTGCCGTGGGAATATGGCGCGGTACCCCGCGTTTGGGTTCGCGAGATTGAGAAGAACGTGGATGAATTATGGGTTCCATCCAACTTCGTTCGCGACGTACTCGTCCGTGCGGGCGTCAGCGGCCGGCGGGTGCGGGTGATCCCGAACGGCATCGATCCAAAAGTATTCAGCCCGGAGGGACCGACCTCCCGGCCGAGAGGATGCCGCAAATTCATGTTTCTGTTTGTGGGAGGCGCGATTCGACGCAAGGGGATCGATCTCCTGCTTGAAGCCTACAAGCAAGCGTTCGACGCAGGCGAGGACGTCACGCTAGTCGTCAGCACGGGACTGAACCGGGCGTATGCGCACAACTCACAGAACGCATTGCTGAGTGAATTTGCGGGCGATCCCCGGTTGCCGCACCTCTCGATCGTCCCGGAACATCTCGACGACGCGAGCTTGGCCAGCCTGTACCGGGGCTGCGACGCTTTCGTGCTGCCCTATCGCGGAGAAGGTTTTGGAATGCCGATCGCAGAAGCGATGGCCTGCGGCAAGCCGGTAGTTGTGACGGGAGCGGGCCCCGCCTCCGAGTTCTGCCCATCCGACTGCGGCTATTTCATTCCGGCGAAAGAGGTTGAGGTTCCAGAGGCGCCTCCGCCGCTCGGCGAGCTTGTCGGGGAATGGACGTGGTTTGAGCCGGACGTCGCAGCGCTTGCGAGCGCCATGCGCGGCATGTACGAAAACCGCGACGAGGCTGCCAGACGCGGCCGGAATGCCGCTGCCGCGATTCGGCGCACGCACGCGTGGGAGCGAATCGTGCCGGTCTATATGGAAAGGATCGCGGGATTGACCGAAAAGCAGCCGGCCGAGGCGATGGTGTTCGAGCAAATGGCCCGGTAAGAAAACTTATGTCGAGGATCGCACTGTCGATGATCGTCCGGGATGCCGCTGCAACGCTGGGCGCGTGTCTGGACAGCGTACGCGGCGTGGTGGACGAGATCGTGGTTGCCGACACAGGCTCATCGGATGCGACGATGACGATCGCGCGGGACTCCGGCGCGCGAGTGATTGAAATTCCGTGGACCAACGATTTTTCCGAGGCGCGCAACCGCTCACTTGCGGAAGTGCAGGCCGATTGGGTGCTGGTTCTCGATGCGGATGAAGTGCTCGATCCGGACGCACAGAAAGCGATTCCGAGTTTGATTTCGGCGACGGATGCCGCCGGCTATCAGGTCGCAATCCGGAACTACTTTCTCAGTCTCGAAGACCGTATTTGGGACCAGCCGGCGAAGCTCAACGATTCGTTATTGCCCGCCGCCAAAGCGTACCCCGCGTATGTCGAACACGAGAACGTGCGCCTGTTCCAGCGCGATCCACGAATTTATTTCGTGGGCCGCGTGCACGAAAGTGTCGGGTCGCGGATCGAACAGAGCGGTCTGCGTCTTGGCCGTGCGTCCTTTCTGATCCACCACTTTGGCCTTGCGGCTGACACCGAGACGCGAGCGCGGAAGAATGCGCTCTATCGCGATCTCGGCAAGTTGAAGGTCGCTGAAATGCCGCGAAACGCCCAAGCGCATCTGGAGCTGGGTCTCACCGAACTCGAGAACCTAGGCAACGTGGGAGAGGCACTGGAATGCTTTGAAAGCGCCTGTCGGCTGAAGCCCCGGCTCGGCGTGGCCTGGTTCTTCGCGGGGGTCGCACATTTTCGGCTCGGCAACTATCAAGAGTCGATTCAACGCCTCAGCCAGGCGGAGAGGCATGGTCGGCGGACGCCGGCAACGGCGGAAATCATTGGCGACGCCCATTACAACCTGGGAGAGTTTGCCGGAGCGGTCCGCGCGTATGAACGTGCACTGAGCCTTGCACCGGAATCCGCCGTGCTGGAAAGCAAATTCGGCCTCGCGAGCGTGCGAGATGGAAAAGCCGAAGCAGGGTTGCAGCGGATTCGCCACGCACTCGGGCTGAAGCCGCAGCTCGCCGAACTGCACGACCGGTTGATTCTCGCGCTGGCCTGGCTCGAGCGCATTTCCGAGGCCGCGGTTGCCGGCGAAGGCAAGCTGCGCGCCGTGAAAACGCCCAGCTCGGGCGATTTCACCCGGGCTGCGAGCCTATGGGCTCAGGCTGGAAACTGGGCGCGAGCCACGGCGGTGCTGCACGTGGGACTGCAAATCTATCGAGACGACATGAGTCTCAAGAAGGCACTGAGTGAGCTTGCGCTGCGCGCCGGTTCGCAGGTCGGCGAGTTGGCGACGGCTCTAAGGGGCGGAGGAACAACGACTTCCGGACATTAAAGTCGGAGGCCGGATTTGCCGATGGAGTAGGGGAACGACAGAAGTTCCGTGGGCGAGAGTGAGGCGCGGCGGTTTTGGGGGGAAAGCCTTCCTAGCCAGGGCTTCAAACCGCAAAACGGGACGCTCGATCCGACGAAAAGGAGATTCTCCGATGCCATTTGGCATTCTCAATAACGTGTCTGCGCTCCAGGCCGAAGGGGCTTTGTCTAGCACGCAGAGCAGCCTCAGCACCACGCTTCAGCAGTTGTCAACCGGTATGAGAATTAACTCCGGTGCGAACGATCCCGCAGGTCTCGCGATTGCAAACGGGTTGTCAGCCAACATCGCGGCGCTGAACCAGTCGATTCAGAACGCCAACGACGGCGTCGGCAACTTGCAGGTGGCCGACGGCGCCCTGTCGCAGGTGACGTCACTTCTGAACACGGCAGTCACGATCGCGACGGAAGCCTCAACGGGCACCGTGAGCAGCTCGCAGCGCGATTCGCTGAACGCGGAATATCAGCAAATCTTGCTAGAAATCAACCGCATTGGCACGTCGACTGAATACAACGGAACATCCGTGTTCAGCGCCGCGACCACTTCGATTTACCTGTCCGACGCGAACGCAAACAGCACGATCGCATCAACGGTCGGCGCTCTTTCAACCACGACGCTGGCGTTGGTTGGCGGGACGCTAGCAGGGACCGATGGCACGGCCGCGCAAACCGCATTGGCGGCGATTGACGCTGCCGTCCAGACGGTTGCGAATGACCGCGGCACAATCGGCGCTTCGGTCAACCGGCTGCAGGACGCGGCTGCGGTTATGAGCACGCAGGTGCAGAACCTGACTGCAGCGGAGAACAACATCATGGCGGCGGACATTCCTTCGGCAGTATCGGATCTGTCGAGACTGTCCGTGCTGAGCCAGACCGGTATGGCGGCTCTGTCGCAGGCCAACGCGCAACAGCAGAGCATCCTGAAGCTGCTCGGCTAATTGATCCGGTAGGGCGAAAGACCACGGCGGGTGGGTCCCTTTGCGGGGCCCACCTGCACGTGTTTCGGGACAAAGAAGGGGGCCCTGGGTTCTTGAATTAGGAACCAGAATACGCTGATGGGAACAGTCAACAACTTCGGAAACGTACTACTCCCTGCAGGTAGCAGTACGATCGACGTACAGACGCTGCTGAGTTCGGTCGAACAAGCTAACGCCATACCTCTGGATTTGCTACAGCAGCAGCAAAATACGGTTCAAGCGCAATCGTCTACGCTGACGGCCATCCAGAAAGACGTCAGCGCATTGACGACCGCAGTCAGCGCGCTCAGCAATACCAGCGGGTCGATTAATTCGCTCAGCGCGACCTCCTCGAACTCAAATCTGGTCACGGCGGCGGCCGATCCAACTGCAGCTACTGGAACGCACACAATTGTCGTCAACTCGCTGGCGACGACTTCGTCCTACTACACGAACCCCGTCGCTTCGAGCAGCACGCCAATTTCCACGGGAAGTTTCCAAATTACCGTCGGGAGCAACCCGGCCGCCACAGTCACCGTTAACAGCACAAATAACACTCTGAGCGGCTTGGCCGCCGCAATCAACGGCCAGAATCTCGGCGTAACGGCGAGCGTCATCAGCGACGCCAATGGTGCCCGCCTGGCGATCGTGAGCAATACGACGGGATCGTCGGGCAACATCACAATCGCGAACAACACGACGAGCTTGAACTTCAATTCCGCTGTGACGGGATCGAATGCTTCGCTGACGGTTGACGGAGTGCCGATCAACTCCGCGAGCAACACGGTCTCAAGCGTAATTCCGGGCGTGACGCTGAATTTGGTGGGTGCGGCACCGGGGACGAACGTCAGCGTGTCTCTGTCGCCGAACGCCAGCCAGGCGGTCACGGCCGTCAACTCGTTTGTCTCCGCCTGGAATACCGTGATTCAGGATCTAAACTCACAATTCAACGTGGCGTCCGACGGAACGGGCGGCGGACCTCTCGAGTCTGACAACACGCTTCGCAGCGTCCAGAACCAACTGCTGTCAGCGGTCACGACATCCATCACGGGGAATAGCGGCTACGTCAATCTCGCGAGCATCGGCGTGAATATGAACACCGACGGCACGCTGACGGTGGATTCAGGGGTGCTCACCAACGCGCTGAGCAATAATTTCGGCAGTGTGCAAAACCTGCTGCAGGGCGCAAGCGGCGTGGCGACATTTCTATACAGCACACTGAACCAAATCACCGATCCAACGCAGGGATCGATTACGCTCGATCTGCAGGGCATGACGACCATGAACCAGAATCTGACGCAGCAGATCAGCGCCATGCAAGCGCAATTGACGACCCAGGACCAACTCCTGGTTGCGCAGTACGCGCAAATGCAAAACACGCTCGATCAGATGCCGATGTTGCAGAGCCAGATCAGTCAGCAAATCACGTCATTGGGATAAATCATGATGCAACAGGAAGAAGTCGCGTCGTTTTATCGCCAAATCAGCGCTAGCGGAGCAAGTCCCGCGGGCTTGGTCGTGAAACTCTACGATCGCATTCTCGAGGATTTTCGACGAGCGCTGGAGGCAATCGCCGTAAACGACATCAAAGGGCGCGTTGCCAGCCTGAATCATGCCTTGCTGATTATCGCCGAGCTGGACAGCGTTCTCGATTTCGAGCGCGGCGGGATCGTCGCTCAGCACCTCCGGGGATTTTACAGCGTGACCCGCGGCCTGATCGTGGAGGCGAACGCCCGAACGAGCGGGCAGCAGATACAGAAGCTGATGGACCTGTACATGCCGCTACGGCAGGCCTGGCAGCAGGTGGAACAGGATGTTGCACAACAAAAGATAAAACTCCCTGCGGATTCCCGCTCCGCCGAACCTCTGCCGCGTCCCGCTGCAAACAGCGCGCGACGGACACCGGTGATGGCAGGCTCCGAGCCGGACGGAAACGGCTCCCACTGGAACGCCTGATGAAGGAATCGATCCTAGATCAAGTTCGCAGCGCGAACGAGAAGCTCCGGGCTCTCACTTCGCGCACGCGCGATTCGCTGGCCGGTCGAGGGAATTTCGAGGTAGCGGACGTCAGGGCGATCGCGGAACCTATCGGGCTGATGCAGCCGATCGTCACGGACGCCGAACGGCTACGCACGATCCATCCCGAACTAGACGGGGAACTCGAAGCGTATGCGGGAAACCTCGGCGAGATGCAGGTGGCGCTCGATCAGATGCGATTCATGCTGATCGCGCGTCGCGCACATATCGAAGCGATGCGGAGCCATCTGGAAACGTTGGGCATGTGGACCGCCGCGGTGCGCATGACCCAGTGAGTTGATGCACCGGCCCCTGCCATGAACGAGCGCTTGCTGGTATTCGATTGCCACGAAGCCTGGGTCCACCAGCTCCAAGCGCTTCCTCAACCGATGGATGTGGTCGTCGGCCTCCGCGGCCGCCAGACCGATGGTTGGGATGAGAGCATACGGCCAGTTCCGCGCAACGCAAGACTGGTTCGGTTGGATGAGGTGCTCCGCAGGCCCCAGGCGTATCGCTGCATCGTCGCCCAGAACCTTTCCGACCTTCTGGATGCAAAATTCCTTGAGGGCCCGCGTTTGCTGGTCATACATGAGACGCTCGATGGCACCATGCGCGAGCAGGGCACGACCGTCCCGGCGCATGAGTTTCGGAGCGCTGTGTCCAAGTTCGTGAGAATGACTGGAACGCACGTGGTGGCCGTCTCGAAGCTCAAGGGGCGATCCTGGGGATTCGAGGACGACATCGTAGCGTTTTCAGCCGACCCGGCAGCATATCCTGTGTGGAAAGGCGATCTGGCGCGGGGCTTGCGCGTGGCGAATCATATTCATCGCCGACCGCGCATCTTGCTTTGGGAATTTCACCAGCAATCTTTCGCGGGGTTGCCGATTACGCTGGTTGGGAAAAATCCCGAGATGGATGGTGTCAAACCGTCCGCCGGGTGGGACGACTTGAAAGAAACATTCAGCCGGCACCGGTTCTTCATTCATACGGCTGACCCGGCGCTCGAGGACGGGTACAACATGGCGACGCTCGAGGCAATGGCTGCGGGCTTGCCAGTTATTGGGAACCGCCATCCGACTTCACCCGTGGAACACGGCGTCAATGGATTCTTGTCGGACGATGCGGCGGAATTGCGCGGCTATGCGGAACGGCTGCTCGCCGACCGCGAACTCGCCGCGGTAATGGGGCAAGCCGCCCGGAAGACCGTCGCTGAACACTTTTCGAGCGCCCGATTCAGGGAAGACTTCAGCCGTTCGATTGAGATCGCACGCAGGAAATGGCAAGCGCACGCGCCGCTCGCGACCCAGCAACTATCTCCAGTCTAGCCTCTTGATGCAGCAATTGCCGCAGGCCAGCACAGGAACATAATCGGCGGAGGGTACGTCCCTAAATTGAAACCGATGGCGGAGCGGGCTACTTAATGTAACTTAACAGCGTGGGCAGATTCAGGATCTGCGCGGTGGCAGTCAAAGCTGCTTGCTCGGCGACTTGAGATTGAGATTCATTCGCGACGACTTGCGTCATGTTCGCGCCCACGAGCGCGTTCTGCTGTGTGCTCAAGTTCACCTGTTCTTGATTGAGGTAGTTTTGCGAGTTCTGAACCTGGTCGAGAGCGTTGCCGTAAAAGACGCGTTGCGTGGTGAGCTGCGAAAAAGCTTGCTGAACCTCAGTGTTTGCTGCGTCGATTCCGGTGCCTGAGTTCAAGGCGTTCGCGAGATCGTTGAGCGACTGAAATACGTTGCCATTGGCGTTTGTAAAGATCTGATCTCCGCCCACGTTTGTTTGCATCGACTGGCCGTCTCCGATTTGGACGGAGGTGACGCCCGAGTTGCCGCTGTACTGGACTCCCGAAGGCGATGAGCCGCTTTGTGCGAACGGCTGCGTCGTAACGTTCGTTCCGGAGAAGATGTAGGTGCCCTCGTACGACGTGTTTGCGAGCGCGAGCATTTGTTGCTGCAGTCCCTGGACTTGCTGGGCAATCGCCTGGCGATCCGACGTAGAAAGTGTTCCGTTCGCGCCTTCGGTTCCGACGGAGATTGCGGTGGTCATGATTTGAACGGCGTTGTTGAGTGCGGAATCCGCAGCCTGAAACTTTCCTTGCAGATCGGAGAGATTCGTCAGGAACTGGTCGTTTTCGCTCGTAAGCGCGTTGTTGTTCACCAACGCGGAAGCGGCGGCGGGATTATCGGAAAGATTGTTGACGCTGCGGCCCGAGGCCATTTCCTGGGTCGCGGTCTGTGCGTTTTGTTGCGCCTGTTCGATCGAAGCGATCAGGTCGGGCACGATGTTGGGATTGACGCGGATGCTCATGAACGTCCTCAGTGTACCGAGCTGACCATAGTGATGACCGTCGAGGTAAGACTTTGGATCACGCTCGCGACCTGCGCCGCCGCCTGATAGGCTTGCTGATACTGAATCAGATTCGCGGCCTCTTCATTGATCGAGACCCCGGAGACACTTCCGATCTGGTTCTGTACCTGCTGAATGCTCGCCTGCGCGCCTTGCTGTTCGGATTGCGCCGTGGAAACGTCATTTCCAATTTGAAAGACGAGATTTGAATACGCGTTCAGGGGCGTTTGCCCGTTGACGATCGCCTGGTTTTGCAGTGCGAGCATGGCGTTGACGTTCGAATTGTCCCCGGCACTGCCATCGAGGCTCGCGGCGATCTGCGCCGGATCGGTGATCGCTACGCTCATAGTCCCAGCGGCGCCTGCGCCACCTGTGGGCGGGGGAGTAAAGAAATTGCCGCCCGGATTTCCGTTGAGGTCGAACCCTGCCTGGTTGACCGAGTTGAACGAGGTTTCCAGATTCGACGCGAGTGAATCGAGCGAAGAGATTATTGAAGGAATGGTTGTGTCCCGAGCCTGGAGAGCCCCGCCCAGCGCGCCTCCGCTGATGGTCGATGTAATGTTATTGCCCTGAGAATAGACTTCCTGGAATCCCGTCGCCGAATCCGGCTGGGTCGTTAGCTGGAAACTCTTGTTCCCAACGACGAGTGGCGCCCCGTTCGCGGTTGTCAGCGTGATGTTTCCGTTGCTGGCGTCGATTTCGGAGACATTGATCAGCCCGGAGAGTTGGGTGATCAACTGGTTTCTCTGATCCAAGAAAGCACCGGCGTTCTGTCCGGTGGATTGCGCCTCGCTGACCTGACTATTCAGCTGCGCGATTTGGGGTAACAGCGAGTTGATCTGGTTCACGGACTGCGTAACGGAGGTATCGGCGTTTTGTTGCAGGGTCGCCAGGCTTGCGGAAGCGCTGTTGAAATTCTGAGCCATATTTTGCGCGGAGGTAAGTACAGCTTGCCGGTACGTGGTATTCGATGGGTCGGTCGAGAGTTGCTGCAAACTATTGAAGAACGCGGTGATCGAGCTTTGCAAGCCGCTGCCGCTGGTTTCGTTAAACAGGGTCTGAACCTGCTGCATCGTGGTCAGAAAGGAATTGTACTGGCTCTGTTGCTGGGTGTCTTGATTCAAGAGCTGTTGCAGGACGCCGCTTTGCTGGCTGGTAATACCGGTGAGTTCGACGCCGGTGCCATACAGCTGACCACCCCATTGGACAGGCGGCGCTTCGGCGAAATTCGCGGTTTCACGAGAATAACCGGGCGTGTTCGCGTTGGCGATATTGTTGCTCGTGGTGCTCAGCGCGGCCTCGTCGGCGAGCATCGCCTGCACGGAAATGTTTAGAGCAGAGCCAAGCGTTCCCACGGAATTAGACCCTCTCCTCGTACGTCGTGCCGACGGCCCCGGGCGCGGAGTACGTCGGCGCGAACGAATTGAACAGGTTCAACAGGACCTGCACGGTGCGCTTCGAACGGCGCAACATGGCTTGATGTGAATCGTTGATCCGTTTGAGCTCTACTTGCGCCGCGGCAATTCGACCCAGCGTGATCTGAATCTGTTCATCTTGGCGAACATCGCCGCCGCTCGCTGGTGACCATGAGATTGCGTCGGTGCAAGGGCGAAGACCGGCGCTTTGGGCGCAACGCACCTGCGCGTTGGTAATATCCGCGTCGAGTGAACGGATCTGCTTGCAAAACTGTTCCTGCTCCGCGATCCGCCGCTCCATCGCGCCGAGATCCATCGAGACAAAATCCGTGCGCGATTTCGCGAGAGTATCGGACAGCGCACCGAGAAGGTCCAGGCGCCGCTCCAGCAGTTTCAGATATCGTGTGCTCTCTGACGTCACGTTTTATGCCAGCTCATCCAATTGATGGGATTCGTCCGCATCAGATTCCGCCACCGGAGGAACATGCACAGATTTCTCCGGGGCCTTCGGTTTCGCGCCAGACTTCCGGTTGGGATTCTCCTGCCGATTCTCGGCAGGCTCTCCGAGGGGCTCAATCCGCGATGGCGTGATATCTGCCATGACGCCTCAGCTTCTCGTACGAGAACTAGCTCTTCCTCCCACTGCTACCGAGTTCAGAGATCATGGCATTGGCGATCTGCTCGTTCGTGGGCTTGTACGTGCCCTGTTGAACCTGTTGCCGCAGGGCTGCAACGCGATCGCTGCGGACGTCCGGCGTCTGCGCGAGTTGCGCCTTCAGCTGTTGCACCTGGCCGAGCGTTCCCGACAGCTGAACCGTATCCTCGACGCCCAACGGAGAGTTGGCGGACACCGCCGCCGCGTCGGACTGTTGCGTAGTGCGGTTCTTAGCCTGATCCACGTTGTCCGGCTGTACATTGCCGAGAAACTGGTTTGGATCGATTCTCATGTCTCATCCTCTGGCGGTTTGAATCGCCCCGCAGGCACCCTGGAAATCAGGTCAAGATGCATCGCTAGATACACTTACCGCTCCCCTAGTACATCGGCCGGTTGCGCAAAAGCTTTAGCGGAATCGGTGAGATTCGCGGTCGTCTGAGCGTCGAGAGTCGGCTCTAAGTGCTTTAGAATCATCTTCGCAATCCCAAGCCCACCGGCCTTGCCGACGGCTCCAGACATTACCTCGATGCCCCAGTCATCCAGGGTGCCGTGGGCAGGGTCGGAATCCTCGGTGTCGGAGGCGCCAAAGCTTTGTTTCATGGACTTCCACATCGACGCGAGCAGGATGGACTCGAAATCGCCGGCTGCTTTCTTGAGCTTGCTTACTGCCGGAGAGTCGCCCGGAGCGGGAAGGCCGGGTGCGACCTGCGTGCCGGACACCGCGACTTGAAGCGAGGGAGCATTGAGAGAGTTGGACGTCATCACAGCACCTCGAGATCGGCTTCGAGCGCGCCAGCGGCCTTGATCGCTTGCAGGATAGAGACCACGTCCCGCGCGGTGGCTCCGATAGTTTGAAGACCCTTTACCAGCTCTTCGACCGTGGCGCCCTCCTTCAACTGAATAAGCTGCGCTGGTGCTTCCGATGCATGCACCTGAGTGTCGGGCACGACGGTCGTTTGGCCGCCGGTGGAAAGCGGCGTTGGCTGAGAAACTTGATACTGCGTGCTGATCTCGATGGCCAGATTGCCGTGAAGAATCGAGCAAGCCCCAAGAGTCACCGATCCGCCCATGACGACGGTGCCGGTTCGCTCGTTGACAACGACTTTCGCCGGGGGTTGCACATCGACCAAGAGATTTCCGATCCGCGCCATGAGTTCAGGCACGGCGCTCTGCCCTTGGGGGATGCCCACGATGTCCACGCGCCGGCTGTCCACCACGTGCGCTGCTTCCTTGCCCAATTCTTTGTTGATGGCCGCGGCGATATTGGAAGCGGCGGTGAAATCAGGATCATGGAGCAACAGGGAAAGCGAAGTCATATTGGCGAGACTGACCGCCGTATCACGCTCGATAATTCCGCCTTCCGGGACGCGGCCGACGGTGAGGTGATTGATCACTTTTACGTTGCCGTTGCTACCCGCGCTGTACCCTCCCAGAGTCAGAGGACCTTGGGCCACGGCGTAGACGGTGCCGTCGGCTGCTTTCAAGGGCGTCATCAGAAGCAAACCCCCGGCGAGGCTTTTGGCATCACCGGCTGAGGAAACCGTGATATCAATCTTCATTCCCGGGCGCGCGAATGGGGGGAGTGTTCCCGTGACGAACACCGCGGCCATGTTGTTTACACGTATCAAGGTTCCTGGAACTTGCACCCCCATGCGCTGAAGGAGGTTCGCCAACGTCTGCGTGGAGAATACCGTTTGCTGGCTGTCGCCGGTGCGATTCAGGCCGACCACGACGCCATATCCCATGAGAGGATTGTCGCGAACACCCTCGATCGTGGTGATGTCCTTGATGTGAATTCCGCTGGGCCGATCTTCTCCAGCCGCGCGGATGGGAAGCGCGAATCCGAGAATTGCGAGCAGCATGGCGACGAATAGGCGCGGCACGAAAGCGCTCCCTTTAGAAACTGAATAGCCTGAGTAGAACTCTCATGAGCAGGCTCGGTTTTGCCGAGGCGTCGGCAACGGCGCCCTTACCCTTGATTTCCAACTCGATGCTCGTGACGGAGCTTGAGAGAATCGAATTATTGCTCGCGATATCACCCGGCCGGACCAACCCACGAAGAACGACGGTCTGGCGATCGTTGCCAACGGTGAAATCGCGGGAGGCTTCGATTGCCAGGACACCATTAGGCAACACTTCGACCACGCGCCCAGAGAGATTCAACTGGAGGTTCGAACTCATCGTCGATGCCCCCTTTCCGTCCAAAGCGGTGCTGGAATTGGCGGCCAGGAGATTCTGCATAGCGTTGTTGGCGCCGATTTTCCCGAGAAGCCCTGTGATCGCGGATTGGGTGGTGAACTGGCGCGATGTCTTATTTTCGCCACTGGTCGCAGCCGAGAAAGTATCCACGAGCTGAACGACGATCAGGTCACCCGGTATGCGGGCCTTGTAGTCGGCAGCGACGTCCGAAAGCGGGCCGGAAGAGACCCACAGGCTTCCCCTCGTTGCGGGCTGTTGCGAACCCGCCGCACGGACGCGCGTCAGATAGTCGTCGAGGGATGCGGAAGCCGGACCGGGCTTTTTCTTTTTGTCCTTCGTGGTTCCGGCCGCCGCAACCGATACACCAAGACCGAGCATCAGCGAAAGGGCAAGCGCGGGACGAATCTGATCACCAAATTTCATTGAGCCGAGCCCCCTCAGAAGATTGCTTCGAGCCGCCGCTCACCCGTCACTTTGGCTTGCAGTATCTTGCCGGTTTCGGGAAGTTTCACGCGGACGACCTGATGAAGTGCGCCACGCTCCAGCGGGTTGACGTCGAGCAGCATTTGCATTTCGCCGGAACTCACGAGCAATGTTGCGACTCTGCCAGGTTGAACCAGCGCCACGGAGCTCGGTAGCGCATCGCTGACGAAATCCACCGGGGCCCCATGTTGCGAGGAACGCCCGAGGGCCGAATCTTCAGGCCGAGATTGTTGCGGCGTCGTAGAGCGGCCGGCGACCGGTGATTTGAAGCGAACATCGTCAAGGGTCGGCTTGTTTCCCGGCGGGACATCTTCCTCGCCGACGCGAACGGGAAGGCCGCGCTGCAATTCCGCCGTGACGAGGAAAGGCAACGAACCCCGCTGCGCCAGCACGAAGCGAGCCTCTTTTAACTCGTCGTCGAAATCCATCCGCCGGACCTCAAGGTGGGTGTCGGCGGAGGAGACCATCAACGATGGGAAAACGCGCAAATCATCCGGCTGCAGATTGGGATCGGAAAAGCCGTTTCGGCTGAGCGCCGTCTGAATTGCGGCGACTACTTCCTCGCGAGTGATGCGGCGCCCTGCTCGCCGAACAACGATCTGTTGCGGAATGTCGAGTTCGCGGGCCATTTCCGATCCCAAAAGATTCGCGACCGCATTCCTTTCCAGGATTCGCGTGCTTCCTGGTTGCGGGGCTGCACCGATCAACACGCCCTGTGCCTGCATGCGAACTCCCGCGGGAACTTTTGGCGGCAGCAAGTCCGAGAGAAAGATGGACTGTCCGCGGACCTCGACTTCGCCGGGCAGCGTGACCGCGACGCCGCACGCGGCCGGCGTGGCGGCGCTGAGCACGAGAGTGAGCACGGCCAATGCCGGAGATGTGTATTTGTCTTTCACTATTTTCCCCATTAGTGAGACATCGCGTTGACGTCTTGAAACATCTGGTCGGCCGCCTGAACGACCTTGGAGTTCGATTCGTAGGAACGCTGGGCGAGAATCATCTCCACGAATTCCTCTACGACATTGACGTTGGATTGCTCAAGCGAGCCCTGCTGAATCGATCCGAGACCTTCGTTACCGCCGGGAGTGCCGATCAGCGCATCGCCGGACGCCGTGGTCGGAAGGAATAGGTTTTGACCGACGCTATTGAGGCCGCCGGGGTTAGCAAACGTCGCGAGTTGAATTTGGCCGACCTGCTGGGCTTGCTGCTGGCCGGGAACCGAAACGCTGACCGTCCCATCGGTGCCGATGGTGATGTTCGTCTGGTTCTGGGGAATGGTGATGGGGGGCTGGAGCTGATATCCATCCGATGTGACGACGTTCCCTTGTGAGTCGAGCTGAAAGGCTCCCGAGCGAGTGTAGGCCAACTCTCCAGTGGGCAGTTGGACTTGAAAGAATCCAGCGCCTTGGATGGCCAGGTCGAGCGGGTTTCCGGTCGAGTCGAAATCGCCCTGCGCCTGAACCATTTCCGAGGCGGACGATCGGGCACCCAATCCGATTTGCAAACCGGCAGAGATGGTTGTCTGCTGCGTGGAGGCTGCGCCGGGCATGACCAGGCTTTGATAGAGCAGATCCTGGAATTGCAAGCGCCGCTTGCGGAAGCCGGCCGTGCTGGCGTTCGCGAGATTGTTGGCGATGTTATCCAGGTTGAGTTGCTGGGCGATCATTCCGCTGGCGGCCGTATTCAGTGCACGAAACATTCTGTTTTCTCCTTGGAAGTTTAGACTCGCGACAACTGCTCGACAGCGGTCTGGTTGAAATCGGTGTTAAAGATCGAAAGCGCGCGCTGCATCATTTCGGCATTGCGCTGCAGATCGATCAAGGCGACGGCGCTCATGACCGGATTGCTGTTGGAGGCTTCCAGCATTCCTTCACGGAGCTGCGCTGCGGGAGCGGGTTTCGCGGAGCCCGCAGGAGCTGTGAAATCCGTGTTGCCCTCGAGCGTGAGCGGCGTGTTGGGAGCGAAATCGACGACTTTCACGGTGGACACGATTGCGCCGTCGACGGAGACAGTCCCATCAGTGCTGACGGTGAGCTTGCCGGAGGGGAGCTGAATGGGCCCGTCCTCGCCCTGGAGCAAATTGCCTTCGGAATCGACGAGCTGGCGCTGCGTATTGAGGCTGAAGTTTCCGTTTCGCGTGTACCGTTCGGCGCCTGCTTTGGTCTTGACGGCAAAGAATCCGCTGCCGTCGATTGCGAGGTCGGTGTCGTTGCCCGTTGGATTGAGCGAGCCGGCGGAAAAATCAGTGCGCGAGCCGCCCAGCAAACCGTAGTCGTTAATGGCCTGATTGATGGGAGTAAGCCGCTGGTTGTTGAGCGAGGTCGTCAGCGCGCTGTAGAATTCCTTCTGCGCCTTATAGCCCGTCGTATTCGTGTTGGCGAGATTATTGGCTACGAGATCGAGCGACTGCATTCGCGCTGCGAGCCCCGTGAAGGCAGAGTAAAAGCCGCTGTCCATCGAATCCCTCCCGCGGAGGATAGAAGCACACTGAGGGCCACATTAGCGCCTTCTAATGCGCGGAAAGATCAATGATTCCTGTGGATTATAGGGAGGGTTGAATCTCGACGCAGCGGCCAAAATTGAGCGCGCGTGGATGTTGCCCAGTGAGCTCGATAAGTGGGCAGAATCTTCCGGGAGGCGGTTGCTATCAGGGCATCAAGAGAGCCGCCGGAAGTCCGTGGCATCGACCTGTTCACCTCTCAAGAACTCGGCCAGAGCCGCCCGATCTTCATCCCAAAGCTGCGGGAGGCAAATTTGGAGGAATTCATCAACGCTGCCCTCGACATAGGCTGGCTCTTTGGTTTGAGCTTCGACGCTTTGATCGGACAACAAATTCGAATAACGATCTCCCACGGCCACGATCTCGACGAGGTTGGGATCCCGAGTCGCGTCTGAGGGAGAGTGGTGATTTTCGAGCACATCGATCAGCGACGGAGAGAGCTTCCACGCGGAGCCCAGGGAACGTCCGACCTCGCAATGATCGAGTCCAAAATAGTCGCGCTCAACCGCCGGCGTGTCCAGCCAACCGGTGGGAGGTGTGCCACCGTCCATTTCCTCCTCACGCGCCACGATCAACAAAGGCAATCGACCAATGTCGTGCAGCAGCCCCGCCACATAGGCCTGCTCGGTTTCGGCGCAGCCCGCGCGCTGGGCGGTGCTCGCGCTTAACGACGCGGCGAGAAAGCTGTGTTGCCAGAATGTCAGCACATCGTGTCTGGAGAGCTGGCACCCCGAAAACCGGACGAACGCGCAGCTCAGAATGAGCGTGCGCAATCGCTCCGAACCCAGCAAAACGACAGCCTCTGGAATTGCAAGCACTCGCCGCCGATGACCGCTGAGAGCCAAGTTCGCGAGACCGAGAATCTGAGAACTGAGGCTCGAATCGGTGCGAATGATTTTCGTCACTTCGTTGAGATCCACGGAAGAATCACTGAGTAGGGCATTCAGCCGGATGACGTAGCTTGGAAGCACTGGAAGGCCGTTCGAGACAACCGCACTGACTCGGCGTTTCCGGCGTCCTCGTGCATCGAGGGAAGGGACGCGAACTTGTTGTTCCAATTGCACGGTCGATATCCCCGGGGCGCGACGAATCCAAATGCTGCTTGCGCCTCATGAGCTTCATCGGCAGTTGGAACGAAGGCTTTAGCCCGTTGCAAGGTGATAAATAGGGGACTTTCTTCGCCGTCCCGGGCGGATTGAGGCAGCACTATCCCTGGGCTTGCCGCGACGGGACTGGTTGGGCTTACGCTTTCAGCAATTCGGCCTGCGGAGGGGCGCCCGACAATTCCGTAACGCGCAACCCGAACTTGCCGTCGACGACCACGACCTCACCGCGGGCAACAAGGCGTCCCGCGACGAGCAATTCGGCGGGTTCACCGACCTGGCGGTCGAGTTCGATTACGGAGCCGGCCGACATCGACAGGATGTCGCGCAGCAAGAGTTGGCGGCCGCCGAAACGGATCGTGGCTTCCAGCTTTACGTCGAACAGTAGATCAAGATTGGAACTTGGTCCTGCGGCTTGGCTTGCGCTCATTGTGGACGCTCCCGAAGTTTTTTGGGCTGTACTAACGGCCGGAGTTTCTTTTTCCAAGGCTATCAGTGATTGAGCAAGTTCGGTGGACGGTCCAAGAACGATCGTGACCGGTTTGAACTTCTCCGCGCTGATACGCAATCCTTCACAGATCAAATCGGGTTCCGCAATCTCCGTACCCGAGGGAATGATTCCGAGTTTGGCTGCTCCGCGAACCCAGTGGGACGACGTCAGAGTTGCAGCCGTGCGGCTGATTAATTCCGTCAGCGCGCCGCGTTGCGCGTCATCGAGTTGGGACGCTCGGCTGGCGGCATCCGGCGTCATCACAAAGCTGAGCTGAAGCGCTTCTGGCTCGGACAGGACGAGCTTCATCGTTCCCTTGAGCTGCCCACTGCCGCTCAACGTCGCGCAGTATTTCTTTTCCTTCATCTGAGCGAGCGCACCGGCGCAGCTTTTGGCATCAACCTTTTCGATCGAGACGCCGGTCAGGCCTGCCTCCATGAGAACCTGCAGAAAACTGCGGCACCACCCCTCGACGAATTGCGAGATACCCGGACTTGGCGCGAGGATCTTCACGCTACTTTCCGTCCTTATCCGGGGCAATCGAAAGCACCTTTTCGACTTGCGCTCCGCGCTGCGAGCCGCATCCGACGGGAGCGGCCAGGAACATGTTTTTCCCCGCTACGTTCAAATGAATCGGTTCGGTGGCGCGCACTTCGAGGACCAGCACGCTGCCGGGCTGGAGCTTGAAGACTTCGCGAACGGAGACCGGGCTCGGCGGAAGCACCAACTCCGTATCGAAGCGGCTGTTGAGCAAGGCTTCCTGGAGGCGGGCACGGTCCTTCTGTGAGTTCGACGGCTCGGAAAAAGGCATCTCGATGGCGGCTTCGCGGAGCAGGGAAGCAGAAAGAGCGGACGGAAAACCCACGGTAAATTTGCTCTGGGCTTCCATCAGGGTGACATCGAACGTCACCGACAAAACCTTTTCCGAGGCCGGCATGAGGCGCACGGAGCGGGCCTCCTTGTGGCGCTCGTCGAATTCGAACTCGATCTCGCGCACGCCGCGCCACGCGGATTTTAGTTCACGGCAGAGCAATTGCGCGACAGACTCGAAAACGTCCTCTTCGATCTCGGTGAGATCGCGGGCCTCCGTCTGGTCTTTTCCGGACCCGCCCAGCAGCATGTCCACGATTTGCAGAATCAAGGCAAGATCGGCTTGCAGGAGCGCGCACGCTCCCAGAGACGGAATGCGCAACGAAGCGAAATACGTGAGATCGGGAAGACGACTCATAAATTCCGAGTAGGCGATCTGCTCGATCGATGCGAGTTTTACCTCGAAACCGGCGCGCAGGTAGGCGCTGAGTGCATCGCCGAATCCCCGCGCAAAAGAGTCCTGGACCGCGGTGATGCTGCGAGTCTGGCTGGGAGAGAGTTGCATGGATTGGCGCAGATCGAATGAGGAGGCTTTTTGCTCCTGCTCATTATCCTTGCCCCCGTCCTTGCCATCGGCTTTGACCGCTGGCTTTACCGCCGAGGTGCTAGTCCGCGCCTTTTGCAGGAGCGCACCGATCTGTTCCTGGTTGAGGATCTCTTCCATTCCATTTCTCCTATGGCAACGACGCGACCGGAGCTTCGCCGGGTTGATTGGCTGCGGCTCCGCGTGATTGCAGCAGTTCCTCGAGGCGAGTGCGCAGCCGAACGAGCGCGAGAGAATGAATCTGCGACACGCGCGATTCGCTGACGCCGAGCACCGCACCGACTTCCTTCATCGTGAGTTCGTCGAAATAGTAGAGTCCAACGACCTGGCGTTCCTTTTCTTCCAGGGTGTTCATCGCTTCGGCGAGCTGCGATCTCAGCTCCGATTGCAGGCATTGAAAGAATGGGTCTTCCTCGGGGCCGTTTGGCTGATACGTGCAGGAGTCTTCTTCGGCAACGTCGTCGCTGGCGAGCGCCTGGAGGCTCCCCATGTTGAGGCCGTGCAGCTCTCCCAGAAGATGCTGAAATTCCAGGAGGCCCATGCCCACTCGAGTGGCAAGCTCTGCTTCGGACGGCGAACGGCCAAGTTCCGCCGCGAGACTGCGATATGCGCCCTCGATCGCGCGCGCTTGCTTGCGGAGACTGCGCGGGCTCCAATCGACGGTCCGAAGGCTATCCAGGATGGCGCCGCGAATTCGGAATTTTGCGAAGGTCTTAAGATGCACCTGCTTCTTTGGATCGAACCTCTCCAGCGCCTCCATCAAGCCGATGATTCCAGCGTGCACGAGGTCCTCGAATGGGACCTGGACCGGAAGCCTTTCGTGGATTCGGCGCGCGATGAAGCGAACCTCGGGAAGATGCTCGAGCAGGATCTTTTCTCGTTCGGCGGCGTTCATTCCCGCGCCCGGATTGTCGACGTTCGTTTCGGTGTTCATCGGCAGTGTTGTCCTCGTTCACGCACCAGGGGTTTCAGCTGGGCGTTCATCGCACGACTCCTAGAGACTGAACTGAAACTGTTGCGGGAATCTCCGCCGGCGACAGGACGACGATCCTCGGCAAGAACGGCTCAAGCAGCCGGCGCAGGTGAAAGCGCGCCGGGCTGTTGCACAAAAGCGTCATGGAATTCAACGCGACCCGGTCACCCACGGATTTCTGCAGACTCTCGAGCACGCGCCGGAGGGGAGATGGTTGCGCGAGCGCCGTTTTGTCTCCGGCGAATTGCGGATCGACGCTTCGCTGAATCTGCTGTTCGATGGTGGGATCGAGCGTCATGACTTTGAGTTTGCGGTCCTCGCTCAGAAGCGGCTGAACGAGCGAGCGTCCAAGCGCCTGGCGTGTGGCTTCGACCAGCGCGACCTGCGACTTGTTTGCTGGAGCCGTATCGATCAGCACCTCGAGAATTGTGGTGAGGTCTCGAATGGAGACCTGCTCTCTCAAAAGTTGCTGGAGCACTTTTTGAACTTCGCCCATCGTCAGAAGGCGCGGAACGAGCTCATCCACGAGCTTCGGCTGGGTCTCTGCGAGGGCATCGAGCAGTCGTTTGACTTCCTGCCGCGTCAGCAATTCATGCGCGAACTGCCGCACGATCTCGGCGAGGTGCGTGGCGAGAACGGACGTCTGATCCACCACCACATAACCCTTGGCAATCGCCTGTTCCTGCAAGCCGGGAGCGATCCATCTCGCGGGCGTGCCAAAAGCGGGTTCGCGCGTTTCAAAGCCGTCCAGCGGCGCGGGGTTCGCCTCCGAACTGATGGCGAGGACGCGGTCCTGATACATCTGCCAGCGAGCGACTTCGACTCCGCGCAGATGCACGACGTACTCGCGCGGCTTCAGCTTCATGTTGTCCGTGATATGGATGGACGGCACCAAGAAACCCAGCTGCAAGGCGAGATGGCGCCGAAGCGCGCGAATGCGCTGGAGCAACTGCCCGCCCTGTGCCTGGTCAACCAGCGGCACGAGCGCATATCCGACTTCCAGGCCGAGCTCGTCGAGCTTGAGCAACTGTTCGATCTGCTGTTGCGCGCCGGCCTTGGTGTCCTTTTTCGCGGTCGCGGCTTCCTGCGCAACCTTGGCGGTGCGCTCGGACGCGCGCGAGGAAAGGTAGAACGCAATGGCGGCGAGCAGAAAGAATGAGAGCTTCGGAAGTCCGGGAATCAGGCCCAAGAGGAGCATGACTCCCGCGGCGATGCGAAGAGGCAGTTTCTTGCTGAAGAGCTGGCGACCCAACTCGACTCCGACGGTTGAATCCGTGGATGTCCGCGTAACGACCATGCCGCCAGCCACCGAAACGAGCAGCGAGGGAATCATGGTGACGAGGCCATCGCCCACGGTCAAAACCGTGTACGTTTTGAGCGCCTGATCGAAGGGAATGTGCAGTTGAAAGACGCCGATCAGGAAGCCAGCCACGATATTTATGGCGGTGATCAGGATCGTGGCCAGGGCATCGCGTTGGCTGAACCGGGCCGCGCCGTCCATCGCGCCGTAAAACTCCGCCTCGCGCGCGATCAGTTCGCGCCGCGCACGCGCCTGCGCTTCATCGATGAGGCCCGCGTTCATGTCCGCATCGATCGCCATTTGCTTTCCGGGCAGAGCATCCAATGTGAATCGTGCGGCCACTTCGGCGGTGCGAACCGCGCCGTGGTTGATAACCAAATACTGGATTGCGATTAACGCCAGAAAGATCACAAAGCCGACGACGTAGTTGCCGCCCACGACGAATTGCCCGAACGCCTCGATGACGTGGCCCGCTGCCGCCGCTCCTTCGTTGCCGTGCAGAAGAATGCGGCGGCTGCTGGCAATGTTGAGCGAGATTCGGAACAGTGTCAGAAACAGGAGCAAGGTCGGGAAGACGGAGAACTGAACGGGTTTCAGGATGTACAAGGCAGACAGCAACACGACGATCCCGAGAGTGATGCTCGTCGCCAGAAACAAGTCGAGCACGATGCTCGGCACCGGAACCAGCATCATGAAAACGAGGGAGACAGTTGCAACCGGAATAACCCAATCGCCGGCGTTGCCGTTCGCGCGTGCCGGTTGAGGTTGAGCTTGGGTTGCCGTGGCCATGGGAATTTGTCCTAGACTCCCGCCGGACGCGCGGACTGCATTCGCATCTTCGCGCGATATAGGAACGCCAGGATTTCTGCGACTGCTGCGTAGAGATTCGGCGGAATGGATTGACCGACCTCGGTCGCCTTGTAGAGCGCCTGGGCGAGCGGCGGATTTTCAATAATGGGAATCTCGTGCCATCGCGCGATTCGCTTGATTCTTTCCGCGAGAAGGTTGCGACCCTTGGCGACGACGACGGGCGCGACCATCGTTTCAGGGCGATATTCGAGGGCCACTGCGTAATGCGTCGGGTTGGTAACCACCGCGGTGGCCCTGGCCACATTCGCGGCTATCACCTTGCGGAGGAACGCGCGGCGCAGCCGGCGGATACGTCCACGAATGAGCGGATTGCCGTCCGTGTCCTTCAATTCCTGTTTCACCTCTTGCTTGGTCATCCTCAGCGAACGGTCGTGGTTCCAGCGTTGGAAGAAATAGTCCGCGCCCGACCATGCGAGCATGACGAGTCCGCACTTCCAGGCGAGTTCGAAGAGCAGGGAACCGAGCCGCCCGAAGAGCGCACGCGGCCCAAAGCGACTTATATGGGTAATTTCCGGCAATTCGCGCTCGAACATGCTGACGAACAGATACAAAATCGCGCCGCTTGGAATGAGCGAGCGCAACGCACGGCTGAGCCCGGCAAACGAAAACAGGTGGCCGATGTTGGTGGCGGGATTCATCCTGCCCCAGTTGGGCTTGAATGCCTCCGGAGCGAAAACAAAGCCGCCCTGCATACCGTTCGAAAGCACCGCGACACCCAGTGCCAGACACAGCACGGGCGCGATCCACTGAGCCACCGCGAGCGCGGTCCAGGAAAGGATGGGAGTGCCTAGGCCGATCTCGCTGGCATTGCTGGTGCTCAGCAGCCGGGTGAACAGATCGCGCCAGCGGCCGACCCAGATTTCCGGCTGCCACGCGAGCATCAAAGTGACACTGAGAAGCGTCAGCGCCGTCACCAGATCGCGCGAGCGCGAGACCTGGCCCTTCTCGCGCGCCTTTTGCTTTCGATGGCCTGTCGGTTTTTCTGATTTGTTCTCAGCAGCCACGATCGTGTCCGATTAGTGCGCCAGACGGAGCAGGTGTTCGCTCCATCCCAGCGCATTCGTAAATTGCCCTTCCAACAACTTCGGCCAGAGTGCGGCGGACGCGGCCAGCACCATGTAGCCGATCAAGCTTTTCGCCGAGATGCCGATGAACAGGGCAGGCAACTGCGGCGATGCCTTACTCAAAAATCCGATGGCGATATCCAAGAGCAAGGTGGCGATCAAAATGGGAGCGGCGATTTGCACGCCGATCAACCACATCGCGCCCGCTGCCCGGAAAAGCTCTCGCAGCGTCGGGAGCGTCACCATCGCTGTGCCGACGGGCAGATAGTCAAAGCTCTTGACGATGCCTCGCAGAAGCCAGTGGTGGACGTTGAGCTGAAGAAAGATCAGCATGGCCACCGTTTGGTGAAATACTGAGAGGACCGGGGTATCGATATTCGTCAGCGGGTCGATGATCGCCGCGAGAGAAAAACCGAGCTGCGCTCCGGCGAGTTGCCCGGCGATTTGCATGCCCTCGAATACCAATTGCACCGAGAGGCCCATCATCAAGCCGACCGCAGCCTCGCTGACAGCCATTCGCGTCCAGCCGGAGATGCTCAGCTGCATTTCGGGGACAGGGCAGATGCCATACAGCATCGCGGTCAGAACGAGCGTGAAGCCCGCTTTCACACGCGCCGGTATCGCGTCGCTGCCGAAAAATGGCGCAAACGTCATGATCCCGCCGGCTCGCAAGCCGATCGGCAGAGCGTGCAGCAGAAAATGTTCCAGCAATGGAGACACGAGCCGTACGCTCCCTCAGCGCGTAAACGCGCGAAAATCACCCAACAGGCCGATCGTGAATCCCACGAGGTAGTGAAGCATCCAGGGCATCAGGAAAAAGAGAATGCCTCCCACCGCTGCGAGGCGCGGCACGGTGGTAACGGTGGGGTCCTGAATGGACGTCATCACCTGCCCGATATTGATCAGCAGGCTGACCACGGTTGCTGAAAGCAGAATCGGAGCTGCGACCCAAAGCGCGGTCTCCAGCGTGTGGCGCGTGATGGCGATGACCTGTTCCGGCGTCATTCAAAATCCTCAGTGAAAACTTTTCAACATCGATCCGACGACCAGGTTCCAGCCGTCCGCCACGACAAACAGCAGAATCTTCAACGGCGTCGAGATAACGACCGGGGGCAATTGCATCATTCCGATCGAGGTGGTCACAGACGCCGTGACCATGTCGATGACCAGAAACGGCAGAAAGAGAATCGCGCCAATTTGAAATCCGGTCTTGAGCTCCGAAAGGATGTAGGCTGGGATCACGACGCGCATGGCGAGATCGTCCGGCTGCTTTGGCCGGGGCTCGTGGGCCATGTCGACAAACAGCGCCAGGTCCTTCTCGCGCGTGTACTGCAGCATGTATTGCCGAAGAGGCACCGATCCACGGTCGAGCGCTTCCCACGTCGTGATCGAGCCATTCTCCAACGGAACGAGGGCCTGCTGATTCACGGCCATGGCCACCGGCTGCATCAGGAAGTACGTCAGGAAGAGAGACAGTCCGATCAAAGTCTGGTTCGATGGCGCGGTCTGCGTGCCCAGAGCCTGACGAAGAAAATGAAATACCACCAGGATGCGAACGAATGGCGTGACCGAGAGCAGCAGGGCAGGCAGCAGCGTCAGCAGCGTCAGCAGAAGGACGATCGTCCACGACGTGGAATCTCCGTGCATCGAGAATCCGGGAATCTGAATCGAAACGCCCTGTGGCGCGGCGGCGGCGTGCGCGGGCGCGACAGCTCCTCCCGTGAGCAGGAGTCCGATCTGCCAAGCAATGCCCTTCGCGAATTTGCGGAGACGATTCATCAACGTTATTTCGCCGAATTCTCTTCCGGTTTTGCGGGACCGAGAGACTGCAGCAGCGAAATGTTCTGCTGCGTTGCAGCAAGCAAGAAACGCTGATTGTCAAATTCGACGACGGCGACGAGGCGCTTCTCTCCGAGCGAAAGGGTCTCGCACAAGCGGAGCGCGCGGCGGCGGGTTACGCGGATTTTCGAAAACGAGGCGGCAATTCGGGCCCACAGCGAGGCCGCAACCCGTTCATACGGCCTCGACGAATCCTGTACGGGTGCGCTGATCATCGAACTCTCCCTTGGTTCCGCGGCGCTTTTCATGCGAGTTCCGTCATCCGGGCTGCGATGCGATCGCCGACAATCTCGAGTTCGGCACGCGCCACGAGCTCGCCGTTCACGCGCACAAACACGTCGGAGGAGCTCGGCGTGCGCGTATCCACGACCGAATTCACCTCCAAGGTCAGCAAGTCGCCGACGGTAAAGGCAGCAACCGGGATTTCGATGCTCAACTGGCAGGGCAACCAGCCCGCTTCCCGCCAGGAAACTTCCGGGGCGACCGGCTCTTCCGACTTTGGGAGCGCGAGAACGGTAGCCATGGTTACCGTTGGACCAGGAATTCGGTGAAATACACGTTGCGCACGTCGGATTCCGGCACGTTTTCGTTGAGAGCTTGAATCAGGTCGTGCTTCAACTGCGCCTTGCCTTCCGGCGTCATCAACACGTCAGCTTTGCCGATGGCAAGCACGGAAAGAATCGCATCGCGCGCACGCGCAACCGGGAAATCGCCGACCCCTCTTTCGGCTGCTCCCTTGGGAGGATGGCCGAGACCGAGATCGATGGTGATTCGGAGGAAATGGCTCTCCTCCGGATCGGCGAGATTCACCGTGAACGTCTCGAGATGGATGGTGAACTCAGGAGTTTTTTCCGCTGCAGCTGCCTCAGCGGGTTTTGCGTCGTGGTGCAGGTAGTACCAAGCCGCTCCGCCACCTCCGAGAAGAACGACGAGAACGCCTACGATGACAACAAGCGCAGACGACTTCTTCTTGGGCGCCGGAGCGGCCGGATTGGGGGTGCTCTTGGGTTCTTCCGCCATTGCGAAAAGACAAATTGCAATTCACGCGCCGAACCAGAGCGATTGCGAAAATCTTCTGAGGATTCAGTACACACTTCGGAGAGCTAAGAAAACACGGACGTTGAGGGCGCTCGCAAAAGCAGGAGCGGGCGATCCTTCGGTGGCGCGAATTTGTGCCGCGCGGAGATCGGGCGGCTCTCATTAGAGACCATTTAGAATAATGCCGACCCGCCCTCGCGTTCGCGGCGCGAGGGCGGATCGTGTTGACCGACGCTTTACTCAGACTATCCGTTTGCGATCATGTTGTCCGCGTATTGCGACACCTGGTCAAGGGTTGTGACTGTTTGGGCGTTCGCCTGGTAGTCGCGCTGAGCAATAATCAGGTTCGAGAACTCAGTCGCAATGTCCACGTTGGACTGCTCAAGCGCGCTCCCCGTGATGGATCCGAGCCCGCCGGTCTTCGGTGCACCGATGGTGGGCTGCCCGGAAGCCAAAGTTGCCACGAAGTTATTCGAGCCGTTGTTCATCAAGCCCTGCAGGTTGGCGAACGAGGCCATGGCTATCTGTCCCACCGCCAGCGTCTGTCCGTTGCTGAAGACGCCGTCGATGGTGCCATCACTGCCGACTGAAATCGTTTGCAGAGCGCCGCTCGAATAGCCATCCGTCTGCGTGGATGACGCCGCAGATGCGCCTGAAACCTGGGAAATATTTGGAGCCCCGTTCGCGTTGAACAGGTTCCAGGTCAGACTGAGGCTGCTTGCGCCATCGGCCAGGCCCGTGACGGTGACGGGGACGTTCGCGGCTGGCGTGACGAGCTGCCCGTTGCCGTTAAAGGTGAGCGTGCCGCTGTTGACCGTTACGGGACCGCCCGTTTGACCGAGGTCGGCCGCCGGCATCGTCAGCGTGTAGTTCCAGGTATTCGCGGCGGTTTTGGTGAAGTTGGCGGTCAGTACGTGAGTAGCGCCGAGGGCGTCGTACACGGTGACGGGCGTGCTGAAGGACCCGGCTTGGACGGCGGTTCCTGAGGACGCGAACGTTTCGGCCTCAGTGCCGGCAGCAGCATCGGTAAGAGTATTCGCCGAAAAGTTTATAGCCTGGCCGTTTTTCGCCGTGATCACGAGGGAGTTCCCGGAGAGGGCGGCAGTAAAGTTCGGATTGGCGTTGATGGCCGCGAGCACGGTATTCAAAGTGTTGCCAGCCACTGACGTGAACGTGAAGTTGTTGGTTCCGTCGGTGAAATTGAGGGTGCTGCCAGTTTTCAGGACGGTGGCTGGGGCGATTCCGGTGCCGGTCTGCTGGCTAGCGGCAGACGTCGCGAGTCCACCATCGGAGTCCAGCGTCATCGCGACCGAGAACTGGGTCGAGGCTTTCGGCGGAATGACCAATCCCGCGGGGATTACGAGCGGAGCGATTGTCGAATTGGCATTTACGACGCCATTGACCGCACCGTAGCCCATCACCTTTCCGCCGGCAGCCGTCATCAGGTCGCCGTTGGCTCCAATCGAAAAATTACCGGCCCGCGTGAACTCTTGCGTTCCGTTCTGGTTGACGACAAAGAAGCCCTGCCCTTGGATCGCCACATCCGTCGGAACTCCGGTGGAATTGATACTCCCTTGCGTAAATTGCGAATCCACCGAACCGACCTGAACGCCTTCGCCGATTTGCTCCGGATTGTTGTTTCCGCTGGTTCCGACCTGTTGGTAGAACAAATCCTGAAAGTTCGCGTCGGCCGATTTGAATCCGACCGTGTTCATATTCGCCAGGTTGTTGGAAATGACCGACAGCGCCTGTGAACTTGCGTTGAGTCCCGAAAGTGCTACTGAGAAAGCTCCCATGTGAATCCTCCTATTGAGTATTCGCGAGCGTATTGCTCGCCGAGTCTATTTGTGAAATTGAGTTCTAGGTCCCGGACTGCACCCCGTTTGCCTGAGCTGTCTGAGTCGTTGCCGAAGAGCCACCGAGCATGGTCTGAAGGTCCTGCTGGATCTGCATCAACTGCTGGAGAGAGTTGACCTGCGTGAGCTGGTCGACCATCTCCGAGGGTGACATCGGATCGAGGGGATCCTGCGCCTGCAACTGCGTCGTGAGCAGAGTGATGAAAGTGGTGGGATCCGCGAGCGAGTTGTTCGAATTCGAGGACGAATTTGTGGACGAGGGCGACTGTGTGGCGCCCGTGAGTGGACTGGGGGAGGTCATATTGTTTCTCCTTTTGCGGCGGGTGTCATGCCCGCACGCTAAGCCTGCCGTTCGAATCGAAAAATATGTTGGCATCCGGGATATCCGCGAACGCCGTAGAATCCGCCGATGCCGCTGAGTGCGCGGACGTCCAGTTTGCAGATGACGCGCGTTGTTGAGCCGTTTCCCGCCGCTGGGAAGACTGGCCGTCCGCGGCGGTCGCGTCTGATCCGAGCCCGCCCTGGAATATCTTTACGTCTCCGACGCGAAGCTGGCGGTCATTCAAAGCTTGATGCAGAGTTCCCATATCGTTGGAAAGTAGCGCGTGGGCATCGTGCCGTTCGACGCTGATCGAGGCGCCCACGAGGTCGCCAGTAACGTGCGTACGCAATTCGACGGCGCCGAGCGCATCCGCCCGCAGCGCGATGTTCATTTCGGATTCGCCAACATTTCCGGCAAGGCGCGCCGACTGCACCATGCGCGTCTGCGCGTTGTCGCCACCATTCCAGGCCTGCAGGCCGGCCGACAATTCGGCCGCTTCGGCCGCCCGGTGCACAACAACTGCACTGGGCAACTGCGCATCACCCGCTGCGCCGCCAGGGCTGAGCGATGCGCCGCTTGGCGCCGAACTGCTTGGCTCTGGTCTGAGCGCGGACGTCAGGGAAACGGTCTGGGTCGAAGCCGGAACGTCGGTTGCGGCAGGAGCCGGTGCAAAAAGTTCAGGGCTCACTGCAGGCGCGCCCGGTTGGGAGTTTGTCTGATGCGAGTTCTGATCTGTTCCCGAATCTGCGGGTTGGCTTAGGTCCGCGGGATAGCCCGGCGCGGTTTTGTCCGTCAGAGTCGGCGTCGAAGAATCGCCGTTGACGAAATTTGCCGAAGGTGACGTCGTGGAATTGAGTGCTGTCGTGTTATCCCAAGACGCCGGGACGCTCGAGACCGGCATTGAGGGAAGAGAAGCCGTAACGGACGCTGGCGGCGCGAGACTTTGAATCCTCGGGCTTCCGGTCGCGATTGCGTTTGAGATGGCGAATTGCCGCGGCGCTGCCACTGCGGGTGCGGCGGTCGTGTCAACTTTGGCTTTGCCCGCCGAATTTTCAACTGGCAACTTTTGCTGGCGGGGGCCTGGATCAAAGATAGAAGCAGCGATGGCGCCCTGTGCTGCTTGCAAAGGTGAGATCGCCGAGCTCGACGCAAACGGAACTGTCTGTGATTCGCTGCTCTTCGAATTGTCGGCGCTCGATGACGAGAGTCCCGTCACCGCGACCTGCGCACCCTGGTTGGTCCACATGTCCACGATTGCCGCTGTCTCTGAAGATTGATCGCGGCTAACGGCCGTACCAAGCGTGGGCGTCGTCGCTGTTGTCGTTGAATCGGCAGGATCCTCCGCGGGGGCGGCCAACGGAATCGCTTGCGTGGAGGACGCGGCATCGTCCGTGGCAAAGTCGGAGAGTGAAATGTCGGACCCGACGAAAGGCGCATCCGGTTGCAGATTCGAGGTGCTCGAATGCTCGTTAGCTGTTGACTCAGCCGTCGGCTGCGAAGCCACCGGTGTATCGACCACGATTTTGTTTGTCGCAGTCAGAGGCTCAGTGTTATCGGTGCCGAGGATAGCCGGAGCTGGCTGGATGGCAGCTTGCGTTGACGTACTGTGCCAAGTCGCCGAGACGCTCGAAGCGAGATTGGCGGGAATGGAAATTTCAAAAAAGCTCGGCGGGTCGACGCTCTGAGCGTTCGAGCTTCCCGTCGCGGTTGGGACGAGAGCAGCGGACTGCTGCGAGCCTGCTACTCGCGCCGCAGTCGACACGTCGGTCACCGATTTGCCCAGCGAGTTCTGTGCGGAAAGCCCATGCTGCCGGATGCTTGGATCGGGGACAGGTGCCGCCATCGTGCTCGGCGCAGTTTGCAAAGGTGAGATCGTCGCATCGGGAGCGGAAAGATCTATCTGGGAAATCACGGCCTGCGTAGGGCCGGTTTTCGGCGTCGAAACTCCCATCACATTCGTTTGCGCGTGGTCCGCAGTCCAGCCCCCTGAGATCGGCGGCGCCTGCTGTGCAAAGGACGGTGCGATGAACGGTGCTGCCGGAATCGACGCCGCATCCGTGGATGCCGGCTGACTCGAAGCCGTGGGGGCGGGCGAAACACTGGGTTCAGTCAGCGGCGAACCCGCCAGGCTCTGCGCCGTTTGATCGAGCGCGGTGGATGGGATGGCTCCGCCGGGGATCGATGAGACATTTTGCTGCTGGACTGAAGGCGAAGACATCCATGGAGCAAACGTGGTTGCTGCGCCGGGGCCAAGACTTGGCGCGACCGGCTCCGCGCTTTGAAGATCCGGAATTTGGTTCGCGAATGCAGCCGGCGCTGAGGCCGATAGCGTCGTAACATTTTCCTGATCAATCGCCGCAGGCTGCGCTGCTGAACCATCGCCATTTGCGGTGGCCAGCGTCGTGAGAGTGTTCGGGCTGAAGCCGTAGACGATTTGGGGCTGGGCTGAAACGACCGGCTGGGGCAATTGCGTGGCAGTCCAGTTGGGACTGCTCGATGGATGATCGGAGGAAGATGCGCTGCGCGGTTTGGCCGGCACCACGAGTTTTGAGGCGCGCGAATCTCCCATGTGCCCTGCGCTCTCGAATGACGATTCGAGAACCTGAGCAAAGCCCGGAATTAAACTCTTGGTGCGATCAGTCCGTGTTGGCATCAGCATGTCTGTATTCGCCATAGCGGGGGCGAGATCACCGCCCGCGATTGGTGCTGCGCTCGTTCCATTGGGCATATGTCTAGTTCGAACCGGATACAGGGAATGCATCCGCGTAACCAAAGTTCAGCGGGCTTGGGCGGGAGCTTCGTGTTTGGGTAACTATATGAGAATTAAGGCGATAGCGAAGGAGCTCAAGTAATTTAGAAAATTGCCGAAACGGGCGTCCGAACAACCAGGAAAGCGTTGCCGACGGTACTGGGCAACAATGAACAGATCACCCCTGCGCTAAGGCCGAGCGACAGTGTGGCGCGCATTCTCAGCCAATGTTTGCGTGGCTGCTTTACACGACGCGAAAGAATGGCTGCAGGGGCAAAAGCCCTGTTGACGCTGTGACGCTTACGGCAGAGTTAAAACGCCGCCCTTCCGTTTTTTCTGTGAACGAATCAATTGCGTGCCTTATGGCCGCGGCGGATCAAGAAAAGCTCGTCAACACTTTGCTGCTCACGCCGGGCCTGCTCGCGCAGATATACGGAAAGCTGTCGCTCCCGAAGATTGGATAGAATCTCGCGCTGCTGACGCGCCTCTGTGTATCGAATTTGCTGTTTTTTCCTGGCCTGTTCGAGTTCGCGAAGCTTCGTCAACATCTCTGCGCGGCGTTGCTGACCGGCGGCTTCACTGAGTGCCGCCAGGTGGAGTTCAGCGCCGGATATTCCGGTGGCTGCCTGTTCGAGAAGATCGCGCCGCCTCTCTTGGATTTCGCCATCCAGCGATTCAATCTCGATCCGCAGCTGAATCGCCTGTGCAGCAATGATTCGAAGGCGCTGCAGCTCGGCTTTTTCCACGCTTTCGCGCAGTCGTAACAGGGCTCTCAGCGAGAAGTGAAATGCCATCGATCTTATCCTGGCAGAGCGAGCAGAACCTGAATCGCCTGGTCGATTGCGGTGCGGTCATCTTTTCTCTGCTGGAGAAACGTCGTAATTTCCGGCAGCGCCGCTACCGCCTGGTCCAACGTAGGGTCGGCGCCTTTTTGATATGCTCCGACGCGGATGAGGTCTTCAGACGCAGCGTACGACGCAAGCAAAGTTCGAAGGCGGCGCGCTTTTGTAAGATGCTCCGGCTTGCACACGGCGGGCATCAACCGGCTGAGGCTATCCAGCACTGAAATTGGCGGGTAGTGTCCCTGTGCACTCAGGCGGCGGTCGAGAATGATGTGTCCATCAAGAATGGCGCGCACGGCATCGACCAACGGGTCTTGCTGATCGTCTCCTTCCATCAAGACCGTATAGAAGCCGGTGATACTGCCGGTACCAAAATGCCCAGCGCGCTCAAGCAACTGTGCGAGGAGCGTGAAGACGGACGGCGTGTAGCCCTTCGCTGTCGGCGGCTCGCCGGCGGCCAATCCGATTTCTCGCTGCGCCATCGCGAAGCGCGTCAGCGAGTCCACGACCAACAGAACGTGTTTGCCCTGTGCGGCAAAGTATTCAGCGACCGTCGTAGCCGCCAAAGCCGCGCGAATACGCGAGAGCGGCGGCTGGTCAGATGTCGATATCACGATCACGGATCGGGCGAGGCCTTCCTCGCCAATTGCTTCTTCAAGGAACTCTCGCGCTTCGCGGCCGCGCTCGCCGACAAGCGCCAATACCGTCATGTCGGCCGACGTGCCGCGGGTCATCATTCCGACGAGTGTGCTCTTGCCAACTCCGCTGCCGCCGAAGATGCCCATGCGCTGGCCGCGGCCGCAGGTCAGCATTCCGTCAATCGCACGGATTCCGCAGCCCAAGGGATCGCGAATCATCGCGCGCGCGAGTGGTAGGGGCGTATCGCCGCGGAGCGTCCAGTACTCGCGGGCGCTGTAGGGACCTTTGGAATCGAGAGGCTTTCCGGTGCCATCAATGACGCGCCCAAGAAGTCCCGGGCCGACGCGCAGCGACGGCTGCGTGCCGCGAGTCACGATGCGATCGCCGTAGCGGATTCCGATCGGGCGTTCGAGCGGCATGGAGAGGACGAGTTTGTCGCGAAAGCCCACGATTTCGCCCGCGAGAGTACGGCCGTCGGACGTGAGGATGGCGCAACCCTCGCCGACCGAGCAAAAAGGCCCTTCGGACTCGACGAGATAATCGACGACCTTCGTCACGCGGCCCATCCATCGAAATGTGGAGAATTCATCGAGCCGGCGGAAAAAAGGGGCGAGTGGGCCGGTCTGGGTCATTCATTCACCCGGGGCCGCTGTCCGAGCAAGTCGAGAAATCCTTGCTCGATTTCCTTGAGCTGGGTTTCGAAGCTGATGAGTGTGCTGCCGAGATCCGTTTCCAGGACGCAATATCCGAAGGCGAGTGATGAATCGCCGATCAGCTCGGGAGTGGGCCGGATGTCTTCGGCTCGAACAAAGTAGTCCCGCCAGAACCGGACTTCTTCCGGATTGGTGCGAAGACGGACCTTGGTTTCGCGATCCAAACTTTCTAGCGCGACGCGAACTACGCCGGTCAGCAGAAGCGGGTCCATTTGACTCTCGCGGTGCAAGATTTTGCGCGCGATGGACAACGCCAACTGAACGATTTCGCTTTCAACTTTTTCAAAGTAGGTTTCGCGCTGGCTCGTGAACTGACGCAATGCCTCGGAGACTTGGCCTCTTGCTTCCGCAAGAAGCTTCTCAAGCGGTGCGCGAGCTCGGGCCTCACCCTCGGCCAAACCCTTTTCATACGCGCGTTGTTCCGACTGTGGCCCGCTTGCGCGGTCTCCGTTGGTTTTTGCGGCATCCTGCAACGGGGCAGACGGCTTGCCCGGCCGGCTCGGATTCTCTCCAATCGCGGGCGCGTACAAGAATGGTTCGGCGGATTGGGTTACCGCCTCCTCGCCTCTCGGTGGTTCAGACGACATACGCTTCCTCTCCCTCGGTGTTCTTCAGAGTCATCTTTCCCTCGGACTCCAACTTTCGCGCCGCTGCGATGATTTCGGTTTGAGCCTGGGCAATATCCTTGGCACGCAGCGGGCCCAGTGCCTCCATATCCTCCTTCATCATCTCCACGGCACGGGAAGACATGCAGCCGAAGATGCGGTCTCGGAGTTTGTCGGAGGCGCTCTTGAGCGACGTTGCAAGCGTTTTTTTATCGACGTGAGACAGCAACTCGCGAAGACCTGCCTCCGGAACTTCGGCGAAGTCCTCGAATGTGAACATCTGATTGCGAATCGACAAGGCGAGGCTGTCGCTATCTTTTTCGATTGTTTCGAGGATGCTGGTCGTGACCTTGCCGTCAAGCCGATTTAAGAGATCCGCCACGGCCTTCACGCCGCCGTACGCGCGGCGATCCTGCTCGCCGAGCGATTGGAGCTTGCGGCAAAGCACACCGGATATTCTGTTCACAATCTCTGGAGAGAAATTGTGCATCTGGGCCAGGCGCTTGATCGACTGCGCGCGGACATCCTCGGGCAACACCATCAGGACAGCCTTGGCAACGTTTGGCCGCAGATGGGCGAGAATTAGAGCGATGGTTTGTGGATGCTCTTCCAGAAGAAACTTGGCCAATTGCCGCGGATCGGCTTTTTCGAGGGCTTCGAGGTTCTGCGTCGTATTTTCCCTGGCGCGAATCACGTTTTGAACCAAGGGGCGGGATCCTTCGTCGCCGAGCGTCTTAACGACGAGCCGCGCGGCATAATCAGGGCCTCCCTTCCCAACGGAAGCGGGCGACGCGGTCAAGCTGTGATATTCCTGCAATACCTCCGCAGCCATCTCGGGAGATATGTCGTCGAGTTCGGAAATCTCCTGTGCCAGCAAACGCAATTCGCCCTTTCCGAGATGTTTGCATATCTCGGTGGAGACGTCGTCGCCGAGTAAAGCCAGCAACACCGCCGCCTTTCGCGTGCCGCTCAGGGATGACCGAGGGCTAGCGCTCACGTTTGAACTCCGTCGCGCAACCAGCCCTGGACCGGCCGCGTCGCGCTGGCCGGATCAGTCTTCACTCTCGTGACAATTTGCTGCTTGAGCGCGTTTGCCCGTTGAAGCTGTGCCTGCGCTCCGGCGGCTCCGGAAAGCGTGGCCTGATCGCCCCCGTACAGTTCCGGAGAAGCCGACCCGCCTTCGGCGGCCAAGGCTCGCTCTCGTTCGGCGGGAGCACGCGCCCCGGCTGCTTCGATGGCTGTCAATACGCGGCTCTTGACCGGGTTGAGAATCAGGAAGTAGACGAGCACGAATAGAACAAATACAGCCGCGTAACGGAGCAAGCCGGTCCACCGTTCGGTCACGATGCGCACTCGGTCGGGAAGAGAAGGCGGCTCAATCTTTTCTATTTGCGGAGCACGAAAGGACACGTTCTGCACGGAAATTTGGTCGCCGCGGCCTCCATCCCATCCGATAGCCGCCTTCGAGAGGTCTTCGATTTGTTTCATTTCTTCGGGAGTTCGTTTGCGGCGCGCCTCGGAAGTTTTGCCGTTTTCATCCTTGGCCTCGACTACGTCATCAACCAGCACCGCAGCGGCGACGCGCTTGATCCTGCCCGCGGGCTCGAGCAAGTGGCGGACCGTGTGGCTCACTGCAAACGTCTTGCTCTCAGTGTGGATTCCCTGCGTCGTTTGATCGGTGTTGGTCTGATTTGCCGCTGCGCCGGATGGCGGGCTGTTGGGAGCGTTGCTCGCTGTTCCAGGTATGCCGGAAGGCTCCAATCCATCGGCGCTTTCGTGGGATATCTGAGACGTGAGCACCGCGCTTGCCGCCGGATCGTAGACATCCTGCGTGCTCTCGCCAGACGTCGGGTCGTATTCGATCGTCACGCTCGATTTCACGTGATCGGCGCCCACAATCGGCGTAAGCACTTGCACGACTCTTTCCGCCATCGTCGTTTCGAGATCCGCCATGGCGCCCGAGCCGTCCCCGGATTCATCGTGCGAACCGCCGGGCATTTGGCCGTCGGCGGTGATCACAGTGACGTTCTCAGGAGATAGGTCGTCCCAAGCGCTGGAGACAAGGTTCTTGACCGAGCCGGCGACTTGATCGGACATGCGCATGCCGCGGAGCTTCAGCAACACGGCCGCTTTCGCGGGACGCTCTCTTTCGGTGAAAAGAGAGTCGTGGGGCAGCACAAGGTGCACGCGGACCGCTTCCACTCCATTCATCGTCTGAATGGTGCGTTCGAGTTCGGTCTCGAGGGCGCGCTGGTAATTCACTTTTTCGGAAAAGTCGCTGCCGGACCAGTTGGGCTTGTCGAAGAGTTCGAAGCCCATCCGCCCGCTGCTGAGCGGTCCCTGCGAGGCGACATCGAGCCGCGCCTTATCGATCTGATCGGAAGGCACGAGCACAGTTGTGCCGTCACTTGAAACTTGAGAGTCGATATTTTGCGAAGCCAGCCGCTGGGTGAGAGCTTGGGCGTCAGCGGATGCCAGTCCGGTGTAGAGCGGCTTGTAGTCGGCTCCGCCGAGCAACCGGACGAAGATCCAGATCGTCGCGCCTACGAGAGCGACGCTGCCCACCAGCAGTGCGATCTGTGTGTTGGTAAGCCCTTTGACGAATGCCAAAATCTGTTTTTGGAACTTTTCCATGGATTTCGTCCGTTGGTGGTGAAACGATCCAATCGCTTCACCGATTTCTTGCCGCTACCTCTCTTCACAACCCCGATCCGCTCTGCCGCGCAAGCCGATCAACACCCTCGCAGCGCCCCTAAAAGGGAATTCGTGAAATTTCCTGATAGGCCGATACAATCTTGTTGCGAACCTGCAACATCAACTCGAAAGATAGGTTGGCTTTCTCGACCGCAATCATCGCCGAATGCACGTCTTGGCCGTCGCCGTTCAGCATGCCCGCGACTTGCGTGTCCGCCTGGGACTGGAGATCCTTGACCTGACCCACCGCGCTTCGAAGCGCGTCAAGGAACTCCGAACCACCTTTCTGCTCCGTGCCAATGGAGGATCCAAAATCCACATTGGGCTGAGGCAGTCCTTGGATTGGATTCGTCATACGCTTTCTCCTCCGCGCTCGTTACGACTTGATGATGTCGATCGATGCCTGGATCATGTTCTTCGTGCTCTGCACCGCTGACGCGTTGAGCTGATATGCGCGAGCCGCGCCCATCAGGTTGACCAGTTCCTCGACCGGATTGATGGCGGGATAGGAAACGTAGCCATCGGCGTCCGCGTCCGGATGGCCCGGTTCAAAGCGGCGAATCGGCGGCGCGCCGTCCTGCACGACGCGGTCAACTCGGACGCCTTCCGCATTCATGTCGGTGAACGACGCGAGCGTCATCGCGAAGCCGTGCGTCTGCATCGGGTGCGCGCCGAAGACGACGTGCATGCGCTTATACGGTCCACCATCGGCCGTATGCGTGCTTTCGGCATTCGCCATGTTGCTTGCGACGACTTCCGCGCGTTGGCGCTCCGCAAGAAGAGCAGAACCACTAATGTCCAGAACCTTGAATAGATTCATGATGCGCTACTCCCTTCATTAATCGCCATGCTTAGCGTCTTGAAATCGGATTTGAGCAGTTGTTCGGCGGCGCCGAATTGCAACTGCACCTCGGACAGCAGCATGCTCTCGCGGTCGATGCTCACGTTGTTGCCGTCCGGGCGCGCGATCAGACCTTGAACTTCGCGCACAACCGGCTCAGTCGTGTCCGCGGCATCGCCTTGAAGTGCCCGTTCGAGTTCGCCGTGAAAATCGATGTCGCGAGTTCGATATCCGGGCGTATCCACGTTGGCGATGTTGCTCGTGATGAGCGATTGCCGCATTGCCGCCAAATCGAGATAGCGGGCCAAGAGGTTCGTTCCGGGAGAGTCGAGGAAACTCATACCGCCTCCTTTGGGGCCAAGCCGTATTCGCGAATCTTATTTCGCACGGTGCGCAGGCTCACGCCCATCATCTCAGCGGTGCGTGTCCGGTTGCCGTTCGTGGCTTCCAGCGTCGCTTCGAGAAGTTGCCGCTCCATGTGTTGCAGCGTGACGCCTGGTTTCGGCCGGTCGCTCTGGGCCGGTGACTGCGCTCTGGCGACCGAACTGAACAGCTCGATGCCGAGAGTGGTGCTATGCGTCAGTGCCAGTCCTCGCCGAATGAAATTAGCCAGCTCTCGAACATTGCCCGGCCAATCGTATTCACGTAGAGCGACAGCCAGTTCCGTCGAAATCCGAAATTGCCCGCGGCGGGATTTCGATTCGTACTTGCGCACGAAATGTTCGGCGAGGTCCAAAATGTCTCCGCGCCGCTCACGCAGAGGAGGAATCGAAAACGGAATGACGTTCAGGCGGTAATAAAGATCCGAACGGAACAGCCCGGCTTCGATCTGTGAAACCAACGAGCGGTTCGTCGTGGCGATGACACGTGCATCGAACGCCACAGGCCGTGTGTCGCCAAGCCGATCGACCTCGCGTTCTTGCAAAACGCGGAGAATCTTCGGCTGAAGACTCAGCGGCATTTCGCCGATCTCATCCAACAGCAACGTGCCGCCGTCGGCTACCTGGAATTTTCCCGGCTTGGCTGTCGTTGCGCCCGTGAAAGCCCCTCGCACATGTCCGAAGAGCTCGCTCTCGAGCAGGTTTTCCGGAAACGCGGAGCAGTTCACAGCGACGAACGGTTTTGCGGCGCGAGGGCTGGCGCGATGAATTAGCCGTGCGAGCAACTCCTTGCCCGTCCCGCTTTCCGCTTCAATCAAGATATCCGCATCGGTTTGTGCCACATGCCTGGCCTTGGCGACCAAATCCCGAAACACGGGCGACTCCCCAACGAAGTCTGGCTCCTGCTGGCCAAACTCGTCGGGCGTGCGGCCTAGAATCCTTTGAGCGGTTTGCTCGAGTTGATCGAAGGAAACCGGCTTCATGATGTAATCGCACGCGCCTTCGCGCATGGCGGTCACCGCTTCGGGCACGTTGCCGTACGCCGTTAGAAAAATCACGGCCGTTTCCGGCGACACCTGACGAACACCTTGCAGAACGGCCAAGCCGTCTCCGTCCCCCATGCGCATGTCCGTGACGACGAGACCGCACGGCGCGTGGCGGAATTTCGCAAGGGCGTCCGCGACTCCGGTCGCCGTCGTCACCTGCCAGCCGCTGCGCCGGAAATTGGCGTCGAGTGCCCGGCACATTGAGGCTTCGTCATCTACGACTAACACGTGACTCATTCAGTCCCTCCCGATAGAGGCAAGAAAATCGAAAACGTGGTTCCGTGCTGCGTGCTGCTTTCCACGCAGATGCTTCCGCCGTGTTGCTCGATCACTTTCCGGCATACCGACAGGCCCAATCCTGGGCTTCCTGCTTTGGTCGTAAATCCCGGTTCGAAAATCTTGTCCAGATGTGCAGATTCAATCCCGCACCCTTGATCCGCGAAATCGAGCCGGACGGTCGGCTCTAGGGAGTTTTCAGCCCATCCGACGCGAATCGTCAATGTGCCTTCTTGTTTCATCGCATGAAAGGCGTTGACGGCGAGATTGAAGAAGACCTGCTGCAATCGCTGGGCGTCGGCAAGAACTTCAACATCCTCGATGGAGTTGTGAATTGCGATTTCCAACCCGCGCTGGCGTGCGAGCGGCCCCAGGAATCCCGCCGTCTCGCACAAAAGGCGGTCGATATTGGTGGGGAGAAGCTCTTCGCGAGGCTGACTGTGAAACTGAAGGACGTTGTTGACCGTCGCTGAGAGCAAGCGCAATCCCGCTTGAAGGTGAGTCACCCACTCGCGCGATTCCGAAACCTGGGTTGTGGCGTCGGCGAGCAAACCCGCGAACAATTCCATGCTCGCTAGCGGATTGCGAATCTCGTGCGCAAGTACGGTGGCGATTTCAGCCAATGCGTGGGCGCGGCGAGCCGCCTCTCGCTCCGCCGCCAGCCGCTTTTGATCGCTAATGTCGCGAATGATCCAGATCGTTTGCGACTGATCGTCCGTCGAGTCTTCCACTTGGGCGCCGGAAATTCCGATGGTCCGGCCCCCGGTTGGCGACTCGAACTCCCATTCCTGCTCGGTGGAAAAGCTAGCGGGCGTGGCAGCAGAAAGCAGATCTCTCAGCTGTGACGGGCACTCGACGTCTTTTCCTGGCGTCCACGTAGTGTCGAGATGAAGCAGTCGACGCGCTTCGGGGTTCACCATCCGCGGCAGGCGGTGAGAATTTGTTACGACCACGCCGCAGGGCAGGCCCTCGAGGACTCGAGTCAGAAAAGCGCGAACCCTGGAGTTCTCTTCGACCTTGCGAGAAAGCTCCGCGTTGGCGGACTCGAGTTCCTGGCGAAGACGCGCTACCTCACTCTGGAGCTGAGCGTAGGACTTTTCGAGCGATCCGGCCACGCGCGTAAACGTCCGGAACGCATGAGCCAGCGACTTGCGATCGGCAGCACGATCAGCCGCTTGCTTTGCGGGCAGGCGATTTTGCCGGGCGATAGGCAATTTAGGCATCCCGGCGCGTACTGTGCACGGAGGATGCCAAGACGAGCGCTGAATTCTTAGATTTCTCTAAAGTGTACCGGGTCGTCAGTGCGGCTGAAATGCTCGACGTGGAGGTTTGCTTCCTCGCCGGCCATAATAAAGGCGCGCTCGACCGCGTGTTGAAGTTCACGCACGTTGCCGGGCCACTGGGCCTGGCGCAAGAACGCCACGGAAGAAGCGGAGAGTTTTTTGGGAGGCACGCTGGCCCTCCGGCACAAATCGGCCAAGAAGCGCTCCGCCAACAGGCCGATGTCTTCCGTCCGCTCGCGCAACGGCGGGAGCTCGATCGGGAAGACCGCGATACGGTAATAGAGATCCTGGCGAAACAGCTTTTGTTTGACGTAATCCAGCAGCTTCACGTTCGTGGCGCAAATCACGCGAACATCGACGCGAAAGACTTCGGAGCTTCCGAGCCGCTGCACCTCGCCGTCTTGGAGGAACCGCAATAATTTCGCCTGCATGCTCAAAGGCAGATCGCCGATTTCGTCCAGGAAGAGCGTTCCTTCGTGAGCCATGTGAATCCGTCCGACTCGCGTTTGCACGGCGCCGGTGAAGGCCCCGCGCGCGTGTCCGAACAGCTCGGCTTCGAGCAACGATTCGGGAATTGCCGCCGAGTTCACGACGACAAATGGGCCGCGAGAGCGCGAGCTGACCTCATGAATCGCCCGTGCCACCAGCTCTTTTCCCGTGCCCGTCTCGCCTGTGATGAGCACGCTCGTGTCGCGAGGTGCGACCAATTGCGCCAGTCGATACACCTGCTGCATCACGCGCGTCTTGCCAACCATTCCGGGAAGCGGGCTTGAATGATCGACCGGCGTTTCGACGATGGTCGGCTTGGGCGGTGCAATTCTTTTCGGGAAGGACGCGCCGGAAAGTTCCGCGGATAGCTTTTCCGCTCCAGCTTGAGAGTCAACGACACGAACATCCAAACCGGCAAACCGGCGCCGAGCCATGTGAGCGATCTCCTGCGAGTCCAAATCCGGCAGGTGACGGTCGAGCACAAGTACGTCGAAAGGTATGGACTCGAGTTTGGAGAGAGCATGAGCGCCGCTCGATGCTTCCTCGACGCACTCATGCGCGTCGATGGCAGATGCGGTGAACAGCTTTCGAAAAAGAGGATCAGGACTGGCGACCAAGAGTCTGACTTGCTCCGACTTGGCGACTGGGACCGCGCCGGTTGACATGAATTTTCTTCCTCCCCGAAATACGCGCAGGAATTCATTGTTTTCTGCGACACGCTTGTCTATCACAAGTCGCCTCATTGACTATGTGACTCTCATCATGATCTTAAGGCCGGTGTCGCGAACAAGTTAACGGCGATGAAGATCGGCACTCCGTTTCGTGCCGTGCGGCGTTGATTTTGCGCCGTGTGTTTCAACGAACGAATGTTCGAATCTGCTTTGCGCGCCGCGCAACATCGCAAAATGGCATTAAACACGCGCTAGTCGAAAGTTCATGAATGCCTTGTGATCGATAGGATATGCAAGGTGGCGCTTAGGAAACCAAGCAACAATACAGAAACCGTCCCAGCAGACGTGGTGTTTCGACAGAATTCAACCTGTATTTCTACGGGTGGGTGTGCGTCATCCGAGTTTAAGAGAACGCTAATCTACGGCGCGGGGGGCGGATGCGAATACTGATTCTTGAAAACGACTCATTGTTGGCGGACCTCATCGGGCGGCGTTTGCAAAACGATGGTTGTGACGTCGATGTCGCAGCCGATGCCTCCGAAGCGCAGAGCTGGGTGGGTGGCCGAACCTACGAGCTTGTGATTTTAGATATGGGCTTGCGTCAAGAGGGGCGCATGGACATGCTTCGGCAGATCCGCGTGACAAGGCCCGACATGCTGATCATGGCGCTGAGCAGCAGCGCGGACACGGACGAACGGGTCCGTTGCATGGAGGCCGGCGCGGACGATTTCATGACGAAGCCCCTTTCTCTCGCGGAGCTTTCCGCGCGGGTTCGAGCGCTGTTGCGCCGGATCAGCGGTCCGGCGAAGGTTTTGTTGAAGGTGGAAGACCTTGAACTGGATCGAATCGAACACACGGTTCGGCGGGGCGGCAACACGATCGACCTCACGCAAAAGGAATTCGTGCTGCTCGATTTCTTGATGCAGCGTCCTCTACAACCCGTGCCCCGAAATGTGATCGTCGAACAAGCATGGAAACTGAGTCCGGGCTCGATCACCAATGTCGTCGACGTTTACATCAATTATTTGAGGAAGAAGATAGACTTCGGTTTCGATCGGCCTCTCATTCACACGATCCGTGGTGTGGGATATCAGATCGGCGGCGGATGAGTTTTTAGCTGCCTTTACTCTAGCCGCGCAGACTGTCGCGGCGCTTCTCAGTGCATTCACCGTGTCACGGAATTCCTCATTCACTGTTACCCCTTCCTTCTTTGCCCTAAAACTGACCGTCATTATTAATCAGGGCGGAGCCGCCTAAGAAACCGCCAATATTTGCAGCCGTTCGAGCGGCACGGCCTTCATTCACTCGAGCGGCCACTTCCAGGAGCACCGCGATGAGACCAACGAATGGCTTTTTGTTTGAACCGTATCAGACGCCCGGCATCCGGGGCACGCCCGTGCTATGTGTAACAAAACTCTCTGATTTGTGAGCCCAAACGCTCAAGTTGGCCCTGACTTCAGCCGATAGTAGGGAAAACAGTAGGCGGCTCGTTTGATCTGGGTTGTGTGTTGAGTTTGGCGTCTGACACAAAACGTCAGCCCACGCGCACACCGCTTTTCATGCGGAGTCGCGGATACCGGACCTGAACATGGGGGCGAACGATGAGCAGCGGGTCCGCTGGCATTTGGATGGAGCCATGAAAAAGGCTGGTGTGTTGCTTTCGATCTTGGGATCGATCGCTCTGCTCAACGGCTGCGGCGACACGCGCTCGCTGACGGTTGAAGGGCCTCTCACTATTTCCACGACCGTCGCACCGGGTGGAATTACGGGCTCCCCATACAATCTGCCGCTTTCCGCGGCTGGAGGCCGAACACCCTACACGTGGTCTGTGAGTTCGGGAGCTCTTCCAAGCGGCTTGCAGGTCAACTCGAAAAGTGGCGACATCGCGGGAACCCCGAGCGCCGCAGGATCCAGCAACTTCACGATCGAGGTTTCCGATACGTCCGAGCCGCCCCAGGTGGCTTCGCAAGCGTACACGCTTGCCGTCACTGCTCCTCTCGCAATCGCTACCGTTTCACTTCCGGGCGGTGTGAAGGGCATTGCCTATGGCGCTGCGTTGGCCGCGACGGGCGGGACGTCTCCTCTCGCTTGGTCGGTGATTTCTGGCGCGCTACCTTCCGGGTTGAGTCTCAACACCAGCACCGGAGCGCTCGGCGGAACTCCGAGCGCAAACGGCACGTCGAACTTTACGCTTCAAGTATCAGACTCGTCGGTTCCCAAGCTGACAGCGAGCCGAGCATTCACGATTACGGTAAACTCCGAGCTGTCCTTCACGCCCTCACCGTTTCCGAACGGCATAATTGGCGTTGCCTACAGCGCGAGCCCTTCACTTTCCGGCGGAGTTTCACCGTACACGTGGAGCGTGGTCAGTGGGAGCTTACCCACCAGCCTTTCACTGAATTCCGCCAATGGGGCGATCACCGGCACGCCGTCCGCGACCGGGAGCTTCGGCTTCGGGCTGCAGGTGACGGATTCATCGACTCCGCCTCAGACATCAAAACTCTTCAGCGGCATCGTTATTAACGCTGCGCTTGTTGTGACGACGACATCGATGGCGTCCGTCGCGGACGGATCGCCCTACAGCGCGACCCTGGACGCATCTGGCGGAACGTCTCCTGTTTCGTGGACCATCACGACGGGGGCATTGCCCGATGGCTTGAGTCTCGATCCTTCCGGAGTGATTTCCGGCACGCCGACAACAGCGGGCACAGCCAACTTCACGGTGCAAGCGACGGATACGAGCTATCCGCCTCAAACTGCCTCGGCGCCCCTCTCGATCGACGTGACGCCCGCGGGGCAAAACAATTCGCACTTCAGCGGCAGCTACGGTTTTCTGCTCCAGGGATTTGATTCAAGCGGTCCTGCGGCGATTGCCGGAAGCATCGACGCCGATGGAGCGGGCACGATCACAGCCGGCGTCCTCGATATCAACCGTTCAGCCGGCGTGCAGGCCAACGTGGCAATCGATTCCGGGACATTCTCGATCGATGCCGACAACCGCGGCATTGTGACGATCACGTCGGCGCTCGGAACGCAGACACTCCAAGTCGCGCTGAACTCAACTGGCTCGTTGGCGCACTTTATCGAGTTCGACGCGTTCGGTCCCAGCGTCATCCGCGGAAACGGCGTGATGAAGCGGCGCGATGCCAAAGCTTTCTCGGCATCGGCGTTAGACGGCAGCTACGCCTTCGGCTTGACAGGTTCCACGTCTACCGGTACCCGTTCGGCCATGATTGGGGCCTTCACAACGGATGGAGCGGGCGGCGTCACGAGCGGTCTCGTCGATCGCAACTCATCCGGCGCCGTGGTTCGCGAAGCAGCAGTGCTGAACACATCGAACTACAGTGTCGACGCCAACGGCCGCGGCACACTCAAGCTCGACATCGCAAATGCCGGCAGCATCTCCGGCGAGGTCTACGTGGTCTCAGCCAACGAACTGTTCTTCGTGAGAACGGACGCGTTCGATCGCAAGGACGATCTGTTGGCAGGCGAAATCCTGCAACAGTCGGGCAATCCATACGCGTTCTCTGCGTTGGCCGGTCCGGCCGTCCTTCACATGGAGGGCGCCTCTCCCGACGGTTCGACGCGCATTGCAGCAGGTCTCATGTCGGGCACTGGGGCAGGCGCGCTCGGCGGAAGGTACGACGCCAACGACGGTGGAATCATCCATTCCAACTCGGCTGCAACTGGCAACTATGCAGTCATCTCCGCATCCCTTGGCCGAGGCACGATGGAGTTTTCCGGCAACGATCTCGTCTTTTACCTGATTCAGCCGGCGACGGCGTTTGTCATGGACGCCTCGGGCACCGATGTTCGGATGGGCATGTTCGAGAGGCAGTCGCTCGACGCATCTACGATGGAATCGGTCGTCAGCAGTTTCGCCGAGGGTTCGGAAAGCAACACGAATGCGAGCGTGACGTTTGAATCCGGCGTTCTGAATATCGCTTTCACGAGCAGTTTGTCTGGGACGGCAGACACGAATTCCGCAGGCGACGCTCTGGTGCGGGCCAACAGGCTCAGCTCGCCTCTCTCGCCAGCAGCGAACGGACGCATCACTGCAAGTGATGGACAGATTTACTATGTTGTGTCGCCGACCAGACTGGTGAAGGCGGATTTACAGGCGGGCCACGCGAGCCCCCGGATTGTGATCGTCGATCAATAGAGGCGGATTCGCACGGTGAAGTGAACATCTGGTGCGCTGGTGAGACGGCATCGATTGTTCTGGGGTGAGGGACGCAACAGTTGCGGTGCAGTGCTCAGGTGCCCCAGGCCCATGCAAATAGTAAGGAGTGAGAAACGCATGAAAGTCCTGTTGTCGGAAAGTGATGCGATGCGTCGACAACTCACTGCATCCGCGCTGGAAGAACGCGGCCACCGAACGCTCGCTGTCAGCAGTTGGCGCGAAGCGCTGGAAGCATTTGACGTGGAGCGCTTCGATGTGGCGCTACTCGACGTACAGATGAACGGATGTGAAGTCATTCGCAAAGTCCGGGCCAGGGAGCATGGCAGGGACACACATGCGCTGATCATCGCTCTAATCGCGGCCGATCAGAAAGGCGAACGCGAGCGACTCATCGAACTCGGAGCAGACGATTGCATATCGAATCCAGTGTGCATGCCGGATCTGTTCGCCGCGCTCGACCGCGTAGAGGGCCGGAAAACCGAACCGACGGATACGATACCGACCGAGGCATGTCCGGAGTGCGCTTTAGACATCAAAGCAGCGCTTGAGCGCGTTGAGGGAGACCGTGATCTTCTCGATGAGCTGCTGGCGCTTTTTGCCGAGGAATGCCAGAGCAGCATCAAGGGAATTCGCGAAGCCTTCGACTCGCGCGATGCTCGCGTGCTCGAACGCCTGGCCCACACGGTGAAGGGATCGGCCGCGAATCTCGGCGCCAACGATCTATCGAAGGCCGCGTCCGCAGTCGAGAAAAAGGCGCGCGCGGAAGAGATGGATAACGTTGCGGAAGAGGTTGCAGCTCTCGAGCGGCAAGTCGAGCGGTTGATGCCCGAACTGGAGTCTCTCGTTCGAAAGGCAACACGTTGATGTGCCAATCGAAATTAGCGATTCAATTTTCACTCGTCGCAGCGGCGGCTGCATGGCGGGTTTGCCAAGGCTAACTTTACTGATGAACGCCTACGTTAAATCCACGAGCAAAGTTCTCATCGCCGAGGATGATCCAATCTCGCGCCGCATGCTCCAGGCTTTCCTTGCGAAATCCGGCTACGAAGTGGTGGCCGTCGCAGATGGCCTGGAAGCTCTTCGGATGCTCGAGGGCGATAACGCGCCGTCATTGGCCATTCTGGATTGGATGATGCCCGGCATGGAGGGCCCGGAGGTCTGCCAGAGGGTGCGCCAGATTCCTGACAGGCCGTACGTCTACATCCTGCTGCTCACCGCTCTGAACCAGAAGGGCGATTTGCTCCAGGGTCTCGAGTCGGGCGCAGATGATTACTTGACGAAACCCTTCGATGCGCAAGAACTTCGCGCACGCCTCCGGGTGGGCCAGCGCATTTTGGATTTGCAAGAGAGCTTGATTGCGGCGCGTGACGAACTGCGTTTCCAGGCCACACACGACATTTTGACCGGCGTCTACAATCGCGGCGTGGTTCTCGAAGCCGTGCAGCGCGAGCGGTCCCGGCAAGTGCGCGCTGGCGGTTCTTTTGGCGTCATTCTGGCGGACCTCGATCATTTCAAGCAGGTCAACGATACGTACGGCCATCTCAGCGGTGACGCGGTGCTGAAGGAAGCCGCCAGGCGGATGGCGCATTGCGTCCGTTCCTACGACACGGTGGGGCGCTACGGCGGCGAGGAGTTCTTGATTTTAGTGCCCTCCGCTGACGCGTCGGGAGCGCTGGGCCTGGCGGAAAGAATCCGAGAAGCGCTGCGATCCTCCCCGGTCGAGACGGTCAGCGGCAGCGTGAGCATCACCGCCAGCTTCGGCGTCGCCGTGAGCACCGAGCGCGCTCCGCTCGAGGCTGAAGCGATGCTGCTCCATGCGGACGACGCGCTCTACCGCGCAAAAGAACGCGGCCGCGATCGAGCGGAGATGGCAACCGAGCCGCAGCTCACTGGCGAGTGTGTTGCCAGCGTCGCGTCCACACCTAAATCGCGCTAACACCTATAATATGGTTATCGAGACAGCCTAGTTGAATCGCTGAATTCCTACTGCGTTTTACTGAGGCGACGGAAGTATTCGGCGACGGCATCCTCGTAGCCGGCGGGCACAGGCAAGGACTCGCTATTGCGCACCTCGCCTGATTGCTTGCCATCGACATCGCGCTGCAATTGCAACTCCAGTTTATCGATGTCGCCGAGCACCTGACCGTGAAGCTGTTCGATGATCGCGGGATTGCCGGGGAAGCGCCGCGGATCGAGGCGCTGCATTTCGAGAATCAATTCCTGAACCTGCCGTAGCGCCTCCGGGTCGCCCTGCACAGCCTGGCGGAGTTTGTCGAGCTGCGACACGCTGTCTTGATAATCCTGATACACGCGTTCGGGCGTGGTCGGGGCCGGGCCTGGAGACACAGGCTGCGGCAGCGGCAAATTGTTGCCCGTATTCATTCCGCCGTAGACCGGGCCGCCTTGCTGATAGCCTCCGCCGTTGACGAAGTCTCCGACTCTGCCGTTCGCGCCGCCCGGCTGCTGGTTTCCTGAGGCGCCGCGGCCGCCGGAATTGCGATCCATAGCTTCGAGCCGGTTGCGGAGGCTCTCGACTTGATCGAGCGCGCTCTGGGAATCCTGGCCCTGCGATTGTCCGCCACTGGCCATCGCTTGCCCCGCGTCGCGCACTTGCTGGCCGAGCCGTTGCAGATCGGACGCTATCTGCGATTCGCTGCCGTTGCGATCGGGGTTGACGCCGCGACGCAGCCAGTCCGCACTCCTCTGCATACGCGTATCGAGGTCGGACTCGTCCAACTGGCGCAGGGCATCGCGAAGTTTCGACGCAGCGGCGCGGTCGCCGGAAGAAAGATCGCGTACCGCGTCGCGCATCTGCTTTTCGAGACCTGACAAATCGTCGGCCAGTTGTTGGCGATCGTCGGCGAGCTTTGTTGGGTTGTCGCCGTTACCGGAATCCTGGCCGCCAGCCAATTTGTGTATCCGGTCCGTCTGGCTGTGCTGTTCGCTCGCAAGGCGGTCCGCCTCGCCGGCCAGCGCATTCACGCGCCCGGAGTTCTGCTGATGCTGGGCGCCGCCCAGCAGATTCGTAGCCTCGCGAAGTTGCTCCGCCGCGCGCCGCGCATCGGAGCGGCCCTGCGACTGAGAGGTGGCGCGCCGCATATCTTCGTTGGCCTGCCGCAGCTGATTCAAAGCCTGCTGGACGCGCGCGTCAGATGAGCTCTGACTGCCTTGTGATTCGCTTGAAGACTGTCCGCCCGACGCGCTTGTCGACGCTTGATTGTTTCGCGCGAGCTGCTCGATCTGGCGCTGCAACTCTTCGGCATCGCGGCGCAGCATCTCTTGCTGCCATCGCTGCTCGGGCGTTTCGCCGTTGTTGCTCTGCGAAGCCAGCTCCTCCTGGCGCCGTGCCAGTTCATCGAGTTTACGGAGCGCCTCGTCGATCGCTTCCGCGCGTTGATCCGCCGACTGAGCGGTCTGCGCGGTCTGCGCGGTCTCGTACTGATTTTTCTGCGTGTCCAATTCAAGATCGAAAAGGCTTGCCAGGTCGCGACCGGAGCTTCCGCTTCCGCCGCCACCACCCGAGTTGCCGAAGGCGACCTGAATTTGCCGGAACGTGGCTTCGGCACGCAGCAGATTCTGAAGCGCCTTCTGCTCATACGGAATCGCGTCCTTCCACTTCTGCTGCTGGAGCTTTTCAGATGCCGGACCCATTGCCGCGGCGGCGGCATTCATGTCGGTCTGGAAGCTCGTGAATTCCTCGTTCTGCCCGGTCAGGTCGCGCATTTGAAGCCGGCCGGCGAGCGAGAGAGACTGGTCGCGGAGCTTGGACTGGACTCCGGAAAGAAACTTGGCGTTCTCGGCGGCTTTTTGCGCGGCGGCCCCATCGGCGCCGCCAAGCTGCTTCCAGGTTGCGCCGACGATTTCCTTCTCGCGCTGCGAGATTTCGTCCGGCGCATTGCCGCCCGCGCCTCCTCCGCCACCGCCGCCGGATTCTTGCGATTGCGAGTACTCGCGCTCGAATGGCTCGGCTTGAATGAACAACATGTCAGTTTTGGATTCGGCGCGCGCGTCTTTCGCGCTGGCATAGAGGCTGACGATGTCGCCCGGCACGAGCTTGAAGTCTTCCAGATTGATCGTGGTCGATCCGTCCGCCGTTTTCTCACCCTTTTGTTTCAGAAGGTTGATGGTCTGTTCGGTGCCGCCATTCACGGAATAGTGGAGAGCGAAATCGTTGAGGCCAAATGCGTCGTCGGCCTTTACCGCCACCGTGACCTCTTCAATCGGGCTCGCCTGATAATCATGGCCCGGCCTCGAGATGACGACTTCGGGCGGATCGGCTTTGTCCGCTTCAATGAAGAAATCTTCCGAGATGCGGACGGGCTGCCCTTGATCGAGCGCGGCGACGTGATACGTGCCGTCCTTTTGCATCGGAATCACACCCTTGTAGAGATTGCCCGTGCCTCCCGAGAGCGAAATCTGGCGGCCATCATCGAGGACGAGAACGCCGCCCAGCAAAGGCCGGTCCGTCAAAATTTCGAGATTCGCTTCCGTGCCCTCGATGGCGCGCAGATCACCGCCGTGTTCATCCACGGCCGGCTGCATGCCGGTCCAGGAAGGGAAGCGGTACGTAACACGAACCTGCTTCACCGACGGTAGGTCTGTGACGCGAAGATTGAAATGGCGGGAACGCAGCGGGCCGGCTTCCACGTAATATTCGACACCCTCCGGCAGCCCGGCGAACACGAACTGAAATCCCGAACCGCCGGGTTGCGGCTGCATGGAGAGCTGCTCCCATTTGGAGGCACTGTCGTAACGCGCGTAGATGTGGACGGAGTCGGTCTGGATGCCGCGAGGCTGTGCAGTGACAAGCTGGTCCGCGTTGCGGCGCACCGTGGCGTCGCCCGGACTGACGCGAAGGTCGTAAAGCGGAGCGGCGCCAGCGTTGCCCGCCCACAGGAGCGCAGCGCCATACCCGAGATATCCGGGGCCGGCCAGGATCATCCAGAGGAGAACTCCAAGCGAACCGAGGGCAACGCCGAGCGAGGTCAGAAGCCTGTTGTTCGGCACCACGACCTTCGGCTCGGTTTCGCGAGCCATTGCGAGCGTGTCGGCAGCCAGCAGTTCCGCGAACGGCTCGCTGGTTTCAGTGCCGCGCTCCGCGAGAGTCACGAGCCGCTGCTGGAATTGCGGGAAAACTGTCTCGGTCTCGGAGGCTACACGACGGCGATTAAGGCGCAGCAGCGGAAACGCGCAACCGAATGCGATCCCGCAAGCGAGAATGACGAAAAGGACAGCGCGGGCGCCGGTGAGGCTCGCCCCGGAAAACGCGAAGGCGTTCGTGATGAGGACGAGAGCGACGGTCGTGACGAGCGCCGATAACGCCACAATCGCAGCGCCGCGGAGGAGTGCGCGAAGCCGCAGTCGCCGCTCCAACTGTTCAATATACTCGTTGAGCTGTTCGCGCGCGGTCATGGCTCTTCCGTCCGCGGAGTCAAGTAACGGGCCGCCAGAAAAGATTCGCCAAGCGCGGCCACAAGCACTAAAAGCATAGCGTACCACCACAGGCCATACGGTTTCGCGGTCTCCCGCGACTCGCCCGCCACCGAGGATTGCTGCGAGTCAGTTCCGGTCTTTCCGCGCCATAGCGCGAGAACATCGTCGTCGATGAGCGCGAGATTGGATTCGCGGCGATCAGCATTGACGCCGACCAGTTCCTCGCGTCCGTTGGCAAGTCGAACTTCGTAAAAACCCGCGCTGGTCAACTTATAAGACTGAGCGGATGTGGCCTCCTGGAGCGACAGCGGCCGATGACCCGCAGGGTCGATAACCTCGACGCTGACGGCTTGCTCCTTGGTTGTGCGCAGCTCCAAAAAAGAATCCACCAACCGGAAGCCCGCGCGATCTTCCGTGCCGGAGAGGTAGCGAGCCGTCTGTTTGACGAAGGGAACGAAGACCGGCTGGATGGGAAGATCGTTGGTCAAATTATCCAGGCCGGAAGCAAAGAGCAGTGCGTGTCCTTCTCCGATTGATTTGTCGAGGAGAAGCGGCGTCTTGTCGGTGAGCCTCGCGATGACGCGCGAGTTCGCGGGATCGACTGACACCGCGTAATAGAATTTGACTCCCGCCCAGCTTTCACTGCTTTGCAGCGAGGGATGGGAGGAGTCGGCCTCACCGACGGTGAGAAATCGCTCGCCGTCCCGCGCGTAGTCGTGAGCCGCGAGGATACTTTCGCCGAACACGGGGATGCGCGCGCGACGGGCCGCGGACGTTCCCACCGCGATCAAAATGCTGCCGCCTCCTCGAACGTAACGGAGCAGATCATTTTCGGATTGGGCCGGCAACGAGATCACATCCGAGAGGACCACAAACGCATACTTGGAAAAATCGATCCCCGGCAGACGCTCCACCGTGACCGGATCGAGCGTGAAGGACGCCTCGGCGGCGGAAGCCAGCGCCGCGCCAAAGAACAGTGGAGAGTGCGAGTCCGATGATTCGTGGACGAACAGAACGTGTTGAGGGTCCGACCGCTCGACGGCGAACAGGTACGAATCATCGGCAGGCAATGAATCGGCCGAATCGATTCGCACTTCGCAGCGACTAAACCCGTAAGGCACGTTGAGCGATTGAAACTCCACACTGGCGCGCCCATTCGCGGGCACTTCGACCTTGCGGCTATCGATTGTTTTCCCGTTGACGATGAGCGAGACGGTGCGTGTGGCCGCCGGAGTCTCGTAGCCCGCGACGACGGCGTCTACGCGCGCTTTCCTGGGATCCCACACCTGGCTCGGCGCATTGACGCTTTCCACGGCCCAATTCGGCTCCGCAGTTTTTGCCACCGGGTGAAGCACGAGCGTGACGCCGGGCGGTAGCACCATTTCCGAAAAACCACCGGGCATATTCGACTTCTGCATATCGCTGAAAAGGTGCAGCTCGATGGGGACGCGCGTATTCTCGCGCATCGAGCGGGTGGCACGCGCGAGTTCGCCGAAGCTGCCGAGCGAGTCGCCGGGCTGGATGCTTTCAACGGCAGTGTGCAATGCGGACGGGTCCTGGATCAGCTGCGTCAGCACGTGCACCTGCGAGCCATGCGCAGCGATTTGCGCGCGATCCGACGGCGCCCGCGAATTCAAAACCGAGATCGCTTCGCGCTTCGCGTCGGCCAGGCGCGAACCGGCGCGCATGCTGAAGGAATTGTCGATCACAAGAAACAGCAGCTTGTCGCCCGATGCGTTCGCTGCCGTGCGCCTCACATACGGATTCGCAAAAGCGAGCGCCAGCAGCGCCAGCAGCGCGAGCCGCAACGACAACAAGAGCAGGTAGCGAAGCCGGCGATGGCGGACCGAGCTCTGCGTGCGCCGCTCGAAAAACATCAACGAACTAAACGAGCGCGGCGTGGTCGTGTGCCGGCGGAGCAGATGAAGGTACAGCGGCAAGCCCATCGCTGCCGCGCCGGCCAGAAACCAGGGAGCAAGGAACCCCATCTAGTTTCTCCCCTGCCGAATTGAAAGATACTCCCTCAACGCGCCATCGAGCGGCTGGTCCGTCGCGAGCAGGAAGTAGTCCATTCCCGCGCCTCGCGCCAAATCGCGCAGCGCGGCGATATGCTGCTGGATTTTCTGGCGGTAATCGTTGCGCACGTACTCGGGCGTGATTTCCATCTCCTCACGCGTCTCGAGATCGACAAAAACCGCGGGCTCGCCAAGGTCGGGCCGGATTTCCTGAGGGTCGAGCACGTGGAAGAGCACGATTTCGTTTCCGTGAAAACGGAGGGGCTCAATCGTCCGGATGATCCGTTCCGGTGCCTCGTAAAAATCCGAAATAATAAGGACCACGCCCCGGCGTCGCAGGAATTCCTGAAAATGTTGAAGCGGCTTCGCGAAATCCGTTCTAGCGTGCGGTTCGGCGAGCTCCAGTCCGTGTAAAAGGCGGTTGATTTGCCCCTGGCGTGTGGAGGGCCGGATGTAGTTGCGAACCTCATCGTCGAACACGATCAGGCCCGCGGCATCGCGCTGATTGTGAATCGCCAGATAAAACAGGGAAGCCGCCGCATAGCGCGCGTAGTCCATTTTGGTGATTTTGTGCGACGTAAAATTCATGGAATTGCTTGCGTCGAGGAGAACCGTGAGCAGGCTGTTGGTTTCGCCGCGGTATCTCTTCAAGTAAGCGCGCTCGGTGCGGGCGAAAACATTCCAGTCGACATGGCGAAGATCGTCGCCGGGCGAATAGGCGCGGTACTCGGCAAACTCCTGGCTGAAACCAAAATCCGGCGATCGATGCAGGCCCGCGACGAATCCATCGACAACCGTCTTGGCGATGAGATCGAGGCTCGAAATTTCAGCCAAAACCGATGGATCGAGAAAGCGCTGCACGATCAGGCCCCTTTCGGAGGAGGCATGTGTTCGAGAAGACGCCGCAGGATTTCGTCCGAATCGACGCGGTCGGATTCCGCGTGGAAGTTGAGCAGGATGCGGTGGCGCAGTACGGGCGCGGCGAGCGAAGTGATGTCCTCGTACGTGACGTGGTAGCGGCGGCGCGAAAGCGCCCGGGCCTTCGCCGCGAGCACGATGAATTGCGCGGCGCGGACGCTCGCGCCGTAGTTCACATATTTCTTCACGAGGTCTGGCGCTTCGGCGTTCTTTGGGCGCGTGGCCCGAACCAGATTCACCACGTATTTTGCGAGCGATTCGGCGATCGGCACCATGCGGACCAGTTCCTGGAAATCGAGAATCTCCTGCGCGTTCGTCACCGCCTTTACTTCCGGGACGCGCGTCGTCGTCGTGAGGTCCACGACTTTTACTTCGTCCTCGGCGTTCAGATAGTCGAGAATCGTGTTGAACAGGAACCGGTCGAGCTGCGCCTCCGGCAGCGGATAGGTTCCTTCGAGCTCGATCGGATTCTGCGTGGCCAGCACGGAGAAGGGCAGCGGCAGCTTGTAGTGGTTTCCGCGGACGGTGCAGGAGAGTTCCTGCATCGCTTCGAGCAGCGCTGATTGCGTTTTGGGTGGCGTACGGTTGATTTCGTCCGCCAGCAGGACGTTGCCGAAGATTGGCCCCGGCACAAATGTCCAGCGGCGCCCGCCCGTGCCCGGATCTTCCTCGATGATGTCCGTACCCGTGATGTCCGAAGGCATCAAGTCCGGCGTGAATTGAATCCGGCGAAAAACCAGGCCAAGGGTTTGAGAAATCGTGCGGACCATCAAGGTCTTCGCCGTGCCGGGAAGGCCCGTGATCAAGCAGTGGCCGCCGACGAACAGCCCGATCAGAAGCTGATCCAGCACTTCGTCCTGGCCGACGATGACCTCGCGGACCTGTGCAAGGATGCTGTCGCGCACCGACTGAAAGCGCGTCACGCGCTTCTGCAGTTCCGCGGACTCCAGTTTTACTTCCGTGGGTGTGGCCATCCGTCATTTCCCCTTTTTGGAGTCTTCGAGTTGCAACAGCAGTTTCTGAGCCGGGCGGTAATCCGGCGCCGTCTCCAGGGCTTGCACGACGTTTTCCTCGGCCTTGTCCGCTTGGCCGGCGGCGAAATACGCTTGGGCCAAGTCGAATTGAGCCGAGGCCTTATCGAGAGGCTGCATCGCCACGACGGCTCCGAATTCGCGGATCGCGCCGGCGTAGTTCTTCTGTGCGAGCCACAACTCCCCTAGATGCCGGTGAAGCTGCTCATCGTTGACTGGATAAATATAGTTGATCCGGTCCAGCGTTGCCGCTGCTTCCTGCGGATTCCCCGCATCCTCTTCTAGAGATGCCAGTTTCTTGAGCGTCGCGGGGCTATGCCCGCCGATTTTTTCGTAGTCGGTGAGCGCCGCGGTGGCCGCCTGCTTGTTGCCATTTGCCAGGTACGCCTCCGAGAGGAACTCGTAAACGTTCGCATCATATATGTAATCGGGATACAGCCGGCGAGCTTCCTCTCCCTCCCGGATAACGTCGTCGTATTCGTGATTCTTGGCATGCATTGCCACATCCTTCAGCAGCGCGCGCCACTCACCGAAGCTCGCGGCTTCTTTGCCTACATCTTTATCGAGCCACGCGAGGAATTGCCGGTCAAATTCCTCAGGCGTCATGCCGAGATCATGTTGGATGACGCCGGACGTAGTTTCGACTTTCGCAAACGAGTGCACCATGTCGAGCAGCTTGTCCGCGCCCCAGCGCTCTTGGATGTAGTCGCAAATCCGCCCGGCCTGATAGTACGAGACGATTACTTGCGCTTCGTACTCGGGCCGCACGAAGCCGCGGTCGAGTTCCACCACCGGCAGCAGCTTCTTGTCGCGAATCGCAACCAGAACGTCCGGAGTGATTCGGTCGCCCCATTCCGGCGACGCCTGGGTTTCCTCGTGCACGGCAAGGCCCTCGGTGAACCAACGCGGCACGCGATGATTCGTCGCCGTCAGGATGAACACGTGGCTCATCTCGTGCCACAGCGTGCTCGCCCAGTTGAAGTCGCCGGGCTTGCGGCCGGAAGGGCTGTCCATGGCGAGCACTTCGCCGAAAGTTACTCCAAGAGCGCCAAGCCCCGGCATGCCCATCGTGCGCACGGCAAAATCCTCGTGGTCGGCGTACACCTCCACCTGCACGGGGCCGGAGAGCTTCATTTTGTATTTCTTCTCGTATGTTGCCATCGCGCGCTCGATCTCGGTTTCGAAATAGGGGTAGAGGAGCGCGGCTTCCTTCTTTTGAAGCTTCAGGACCGAGTTGTCATCCCTGAAAACCACAAAGTTCTTGTAACTATCCAGCAGGCGGAGAGTGTTCACCGTGGCAGCGTCGCGGTAGCCGTTGTCGTAACACATTTGGAGCTGGCGGCGCGGCTCGTCCTCTTGACCCAGACGCATTAAATTGATGCCGAGTTCGGAGCGCGCGGACCATAGCTGCGGATCGGCTTCAATCGCTTTGCGGTAATACGCTACACCGTCGTCGTATCTTCGATTGAGCACGAGATGATGCGCCACGAGGGCGTAGCCCTCACCGTAGGTCGGATTCACCGCGCGGATTTTGTCGAGCCATGCATCGGGAGACCGGTCCGCAAGGAGTTCGACGGCAGCGTGAATCGCCATAGCGTCCAGCGCGTCTCCCGACAACTCGATCGCCTCATCCGCCTGATGAACGGCCTCCTTCGTGTCCGAATCCTCCAAGGAAAGATCGGCCATCAGCTCGTGCGCTTCGACCAGTTTGGGATCGAGTTCCAGCGCCTTTGCGTCCCATTCGATCGCTTTGTTGTCGAATCCGTCGGCGCTCACTAGCGCGAGACCGAGATAGGCCTGCGAACTCTTCGGATCCCTTGCGAGAGCTTCTTTGAAGAGATTCTCGGCATCCGTATTGTTGAATCGCTCGTGCAGCAGGCGGCCCCAGCGAACGCGGTACAGCGCGTTGCCATCGGATTGCGCGACGGCCGCACGAAACTGTTCGTTAGCCTCCTGATACATTTCGAGGCCCCAGTAGCCTTCGGCGCGGAGATAGGGATTGTGCTCTCGCGTGAGCGTTTCAAAGCACGAATGAGCTTCCGCGCGCCGTCCGTGCTTGCGGAGCGTCTGGCAATCGGTTGGCGTCTCGCCCCAAATAGCGCCCGAAACAGCGGCCAGCAGCGCGCACAGAATCGAGGCTCGGACTCCTAGCTTCACTTGTCCAATTCCTCCTCGACACGGGCCAGATCGAGCAGCGCGGATGTGAGCTGCTCCTTATAATCGTCCGCGGACATCGCCGCTTTTTGATACTTGAGCGTATCGATTTTCTGTTCCAGCTCTTCCTTTTTTGCAAGCAGTTCGCGCTTGGCTGGATCGGAGAATGCGCTCTGCGCGGCGCCGATGCGAATCAACGCGAAGTTTGAAAGGAACAATCCCTCGCCGCTCTCGGTCGATGGCGCGCGCACGGCGTCGTTCTTGCCGGTGTCCTCGAATACGGGATGTTCGGTTGCGAGCCGCTTTTGCGATTCGTAGAACGATGCGGTTTTGTTGGCGGCGTACTCGAATGCTTCGAGCGCGCTGATTATTTCGTTCTTGTTCACATCGGCCGTCGGATCGCGCAGCGCCTCGACCCAATAGCGCGCGAACACCGTCGCATTCTTCTCCGTGCCGCTCTTTGTGGCCGCGACGACGGCTCTCCCCGGCCTATCGAGAGCCGCAATCGACCCGCCGCTCGCGCTAGTGGTGTTCACGATCAGTTGGCGCTTTGCGGGAATGCGATCGCAGAGAGCGGCGAGCTCCGTGCCCGAAATGTCTGGGCCCACGAGATTGAATTTGTATTCGATCCCATCGAATGAGCCGTGGCCGATCAGGACGAGGACAAAGTCGTCATTCGGCTTCGACTGGCTGGCGATCTGTTTCAGCGTTTCTTCGAGGTGCGCGCGCGTGGCGCCCGGGCCGGTCAGCGTAACAACGTGAATGTCTCCGCCGGAAGCTTTTAGGATTCTGTCGAGGTCGTTTGCCGCCGCGGTGAAGCGCTGCTCGTAATCCGGTTCTCCGCCGAGGCCTGCGACGGTGACGCAATACGTGCTGGCTCGCGCGGGGAGAGCCAGTAACAGGCAAATCGCCACGCACGCCGCCAGAAGGGCTGCTCTCATACGATCCCCCATCGGCGCCGCAGCAGCCATTCCGCGGAACGCAGCAGAATCAACGCAAGGAAGACCAGCGGAAGATCCCAAAGCTCCTTCGTTTCGCGCACAGTGATACCCGCTTCGGAATAGGGAATCTGCTCGGCCAGTTTCGAGAGTCCTTCCGGACGCCAGTATCGCCCGCCGGTCTGCGCGGCGAGTCGCTCAAGAAGGTCGCGGTTTTGCCCGGTGTGGAAGTTTTCGGCGACGCCGTCCATTCGCTCGAAGCTCAGGGCGTCGCGCCCGATTTCTTGATCGCCTTTTTGGGCAATCACCTCGGCGATGTAGGAACCGGGCTTCTCGGCCGTCCAATCCGCCTGAAAAGTGCCCGGCTTGTCCGCGACCGGGGTCATATCGATCATCACTGTGGCGCCGTTCGGACCGATGACGCGCGCCTGCACCCGCGCATCCGTGGCGCGAGAATAGTCGGTGTCGCGCACGTCCGCAGAAAGTCGAACATGTCCGTCGTCAAACATCATCTGGTTTGGTACGGAAGCAACGACTCGCCCCGGCGTGTCCGAGACCAGCCAGCGCAGCAGTTGCTGCCAGAACATGTCGTGCGTCGTGTCGCCGAGCGGCTGGCTCATCTGCCAGCGCCAGGTTCCGGAAGTCGCGAGGACCGCCGTTCGTCCGCGCCCATAATTTTCGGTGATGAGCATCGGAAATTTGCGGCTACCGGCCATCATTTCAGCGAGCACGGCGGCCCCGGGCTTCGGTGTGCCCGCCTCCTGGTAATCCATTAGATAGGGCAGTTTCTTCCAGCGTTGCACGTTTGCTTGGGGGTCATCGACGAGCCGGCAAATCAGGCTGTCGGCGCCGACAGGGGTGAGTTCCGCAGTGGCGGCTGCGCGATGAAATGTATTCTTCTGGTTTGGGAGCGTCACAGGAAGCAGATCAACCAGGTTTGAGCCGCCCCAAACGCCGTCGGCCAGCGACGAGCGTCCTCCGAGCCACAGCAGACCACCGCCGCGCTGGTCAACGAATTCCCGCATCAAGTCCTGTTGAGCCGGCGTGAAGTAGCCTGCTTCCACCGAACCGATGATGATGCCCTGGTAGCGAAAAAGATCTTCGGCGCGCGTGGGAAATCCGTCGGCCAATTCCGTCGGATCGCTGATGCCCTGACGATAGATTTTGTTTTCGGTGGTACGGAGCATCGAGACGACTTGAACGATTCGGTCATCGTCCTCAGCGCGCCGGATGAATTTGTATTCCCATCGCGGCTCGCCCTCGACATAAAGGATGCGCCGCTTGTCCGAATTCACGTTGATGAGGCGCGTGACGCTGTTGTTCAGCCGGTTCTGCTCGTCAGGCAGCGGCTCGATGGAGAACGAGAGCGCCCTTGCTCCGGCCGCGCCGGAGTTGAAGAGAAGATTCTCGGTCTGCATCTTGCCGTCAGACGCAAATGTGATCTCGCGAGACGCAAGAACCTTGTCGCCGTCGCGGACGCTCAGCGTGCCTTTTCGCCCCGCGTATCCGCGCTGATGCAGGCTGACCGTCGCCGACAGCCGCGAGTCGGCGAGCGCTCGCGGCGGAACCACGGCGTCGTCGATCTCAATATCCTGTGAGATATTCTCTTCGCCGAAGCCGACCGTGTGCACCGGGATGTGCCGGTTGCGGAGCGCGGAAATCGTGTCCAGATCGATCCCGCCGGAATTGTCAGATCCATCGCTGAGCAGGACGACTGCGCCGATCGGCAAATCGCTCGTTTCGGCAGCGAGTTGTTTCAGGCTGTCTCCGATACGCGTGGCGGGCGCCGCAGGGCCAGTGATTTCTTCCAGATTCGAGACGCGAGTCAGGTGGCTGTCAAATCGATACAGGCGCGTTTGGAATTTTTCCTGCAGTTGCGCCAAGGTTCCGTCCCGGAGCGCCTTCAATGCCTGCTGCTCTCTGATTGCGCCGTTCTCGACGATCCCCATGCTGCGCGAATCATCCACGATGACCGCGATGATGTTTTGCTCGGGTTTCAACTCCGCGACTACGATTGCCGGCCGCCAAAGCAAAACGAGCAGGAGGGAAATGAGGAGCGATTCGAGGAGCCAGATGGAGCCAGCCTGCCAGTTCTTCAGACTATGAGAAGTGCCTGTCAGACGAGAGTAGATTCGCCATGCCAGCCCTGCTGCGGTGCCAAGAATCAGTAGGCACAAAACCCACTTCGGCCAGGCGCCGAGCAGGACGAATTCGCCCTTCGAGTAAACCGCGATTGGATATTTGAAAAGAAGTTCGAACATGATTGGCACAACCGCGAGCCCGATCGCGGCCCCAAGCCCGCCTGTTAGTGCGTCATGCCGTACATTATGTAGTCGAGGCCCACGCGAAACGCCATGGACGCGAAGCGCTCGGGATATTCCGGCATGTCCGCCCATTCCCATGCGTCTCCGAGATGCATGTTGTGGCAGATCGCCACCATGATGCGTCCTTTATCGTCCCGAATGGCGCGCCACTTCGGCACGTACCCGTCTTTCTCGTACGTTCTGCCCGTCGCCACGAACTGCTCGCCCGGAACCTGAAAGCGCGCGCCAATGTCATACAGCACGTGAAAAATCTCGTCGTTATCCTGAAGATCCTCAATCGGCCGGTGCGGAAAAACCATTCTCATGCCAGTGAGAAACCGATCCCAATCGGCCGTTCCGTGGAAGTCGTCCACCATCAGAAAACCGCCCTTCAGAAGATACTCGCGCAGGCGTTTGGCTTCCGCGTCCGTAAACGTCCAGTTGGCCACTTGCACGGCATAAACCCACGGGTAGTCGAAGATTTTGTCGCTGTCCAGGTCAACGACTTGCTCCGTCGATCGAGCTTGAATCCGAGTGAGGCGCTTCAAAGCCATCAAGAACTGCCGGTCCGCTTTCGGATAGTCCCGAGACCAACTGGAACCGTAACCATAGCCGTGCCCGAAACCGCCACCGCCGTACGCGTCGGTCCTAGCGGTATATCGCAACCGGGACCAATAAAATTCCGCGGGCGCGTTGAAGTTCTCGGATGAATAGCCCGGACTCTCTTGTGAGAACAATTGGGGTCCGCCAAACTGGAAGGCAACCACACTACTCGCTAAACCCAAGACGAGGAACACTACGCAGATGCGTCGAAGAGATCCCATAGGTCCTTCCGCGCCCGACAGCGTAACAGATTGCGCTCTCGATCCTCAACATCGGCCGGCTGCGCAGCTGCTATTGTGTGAAGCAGAATCGCCCCCTTTTGTTGCTTCGTAGCCCCTCTTGTAGCGCGAATGCGCCCGTGAGACGATTTCGGCCCTGAGGCATTGTGAAGAGAAGAGACTTCATTGGCTTGGGTGGTGCGGCGTTGCTTTCCGCGGCTGCCGGAGGATCGGCGTCCGCGCGGAATCAAAATTCCATGCCCATGCCCGCGCCTACGCAAACCGCTCCCGTGGACAAGCCTCAAGAACCTCCGGCTGATTTCACCCTGCGCATTGCACCAATCGCTCTTGAAATCGCCCCGAGCCGTTTTATCAGCACGATCGGATACAACGGCACTTCTCCCGGCCCGGTTTTGCGCATGCGCGAAGGCAAGCCGGTCGTAGTCGATGTAATCAACGATACGGACGCTTCAGAACTGGTGCATTGGCATGGATTGTTCGTTCCGTCCGAGGTCGACGGCGCGGAAGAGGAGGGCACGCCGATGGTGCCTCCGGGCGGGAGGCGCCGCTATCAGTTTACGCCGAAGCCCGCCGGAACACGTTGGTATCACTCGCACGCGATGGCTGGCGGCGATCTGCACCGCGGCACCTACACTGGGCAGTATGGCTTTCTCATGGTCGATTCCGGGGACGATCCGGGTCACTACGATCAGGAAGTTTTTCTCGCCTTGCGCGACTGGGAACCATTTTTCACGGATCAGCCGGAAAACGAAATGGCGGAGGGCAGCGCGTCCGGTCCGCAACCGGAAAAGCCCACGGTGTTCGACACGCGCCCGAACGGCCTCGAAGTTACTTCCCAGCTTTTCTCGATCAACGACAAAGCTCTCGGCGCGGGAGAGCCTGTTCGCGTCCGGGCGGGCCAGCGCATTCTGGTTCACGTGCTCAATGCGAGTGCGATCGAAAACCGGCAGATCGCGCTGCCGGGGCATCAGTTTCACGTCCTCGCGTTGGATGGCAATCGAGTGCCTTCGGCGCAATCGGTGGAGATGCTGGCGCTGGGGCCAGGAGAACGCATCGACGCGTATGTTGATATGAACCAGCCTGGAGTCTGGGTACTGGGCTCCACGGACGACATGGTCCGCAACGCCGGATTGGGAATCGTGATCGAGTACGAGAACCAGCACCGCGAGCCGCAATGGATCGCGCCGTCAAAACCGACCTGGGACTATACGATCTTTGGCACCAGTGCCACGCGGCCTGCTCCGGACCACACGATCGAAATGCTCTTTGAGAAAATTCCAAGCGGCGCCGGCCAATTCAACATCTGGCATGTCAACGGCAAGCCATATCCGCACGAGCGCGAGTTTGTGCTTCAAGAAGGCATGAAGTACCGCCTGATTTTCCGGAATCGCACGGACGATTCGCATCCCGTGCACCTGCATCGCCATCTTTTCGAATTGGTCGACGTTAACGGAAAGCCCACCGCCGGGATCATGAAGGATACGGTCGTCGTCCCTCTCTATGGCCGGGTTACCGCCGACCTGGTGGCGGACCAGCCGGGACTAACGCTCTTTCACTGTCACATCCAGCAGCACATGGATTACGGCTTCAAGGCGCTGTTCCGCTACGCGTAGCCGGTTTCGAGACAGTTTCTCTTGACGAAGTCCGGCGGTTTCCGCAACAATCACGGCATAAGGTTCAGGCTTTATCGACGGCCTCTGAACTCAGGGTTTGGGCAAACAAGAACGACTGAGGCGCGTTCTAATAAGGATGAGGTAACTAGACATGGGAAAAATTGTGGCAGCAATGGCTACCGTTCACGCCCCGCAGCTCTTTGACCGGCCGCCTAGCGAGGATCCCAAGCAGCTCGATGCAGACATCGCAGCGATGCGCCTGATCGGCAAGGATCTCGAGGAAAGCAAGCCGGATGCGGTGATCGTGATCGGAAGCGACCATCTCGAGACATTCTTCCTCAGCTCCGTTCCGACGTTCGCCATCCTATCAGGCGAGTACTCCCACGCTGAATTTGCCGGCCGGAAGTACGAATTGCCGATCCACCAGGGCTTGGCTGAAGACTTGCTGGACAAGCTCATGAAGGCCGGCTTCGACCTGGGCTACTCGCAGGACGCGGTCCTCGGACATGCATTCGCCGCGGTGTATGAGTGGGTGATCGAAAAGCGCCCCATTCCCGTCGTTCCGATTTTCGTGAATGCGTATCTCCCGCCCCTGCCTACGGCGAAGCGCTGCGCGGAGCTGGGGAAGGCCATCGCCAAAGTCATCGCCGACCGCCCCGAGCGAGTCGCGATCGTTGCCAGCGGCGGCATGTCGCACTTTCCCGGCACGTGGAAATACCCCAAGCCGGACTTCGACTTCGACCACTGGGCCATCGCTCAAATGGAGAAGGGAAATGAGCAGGTGCTCATCAACCTGACCAACGAGCAGCTGGACGAGGTTGGCAACACGGAGATGCTCTCGTGGATGATCATGTTCGGAGCGATCGGGAACCTGCCCGGTGAACTCATCACCTACCAGCCGACGTGGCATCACGGCCATGCCGTCATGCGCTTCCTTCCGCACAAGGGAATCGGCCAGTCCAAGGAAGGCGCCGAGGCGTCCGCCAAGTACGATTTCAAGGGTGGCTACGAATTCTACAAGCACCCGTCTCCGGCGGCGTACAAGCTGAACAAGGTTCTCTACGACAGCCGATTCAAGCGCGACTTGCGGCTCCGGCTCGTGCACGATCTTCCTTCCGTGGCGAAGGAGTACGGCATGACGCCCGAGGAAGCGAAGGTTCTCGAGACTCTTCAGGACGATGATATCGAGAAGTTCCGGGACGGGCAGGTCCATCCGCTGGTGACGGCGGGCGCGCATCCGTTGGGCATGTGGATGGCTGTGATTCGGATGCACGCCGAGCTGCGCAAGCTCCGTGCCGCGAAGGCAGAAGTCGAAAAGGCGAGCGCAACAAAGTAAATCTGGCCGCGCAGCGAATCTCAAGAAATTCTCCTTCCGTGTAGGCCAATTCTTGGCCTCCACGGTCAAGGGGCCTGCCTTCGCGGTACGTCTTGGGATCGCCGAAAATTCAAAGTGAGGGAGAGATCATGAAGGTCGGTCTTGCAGGGCAAGGCGCTTTCGGCGTGAAGCATTTGGAGGCGATGGCCAATATTCCGGGCATTGAAGTCATCACCCTGACAGGCGGGAACCAGGTTTCCACCGAAGAAGTTGCCAAGAGATTCAAGATCCCTCACTGGACGGGCAATCTTGCCGAGAGCTTGAAGCAGCCCGGCCTCGAAGCCATGATTCTCGCAACGCCCACTGGGATGCACGCGGACCAGGGAGTACAGTGCATGCGCGCCGGAAAGCACGTGCACATCGAAATCCCCATCGCAGATTCGCTGGCGGATTCCGAGCGTCTGGTGAAGGTTCAGAAGGAAACGGGCGTCGTCTGCATGGGCGGGCACACGCGCCGCTTCAACCCCAGTCACCAGTACGTTCACAAGAAGATCAGGGCCGGTGAGCTGAAGGTCCAGCAAATGAACGTGCAGACCTACTTCTTCCGGCGCACGAACATGAACGCGGCCGGTCAGCCGAGAAGCTGGACCGATCACCTGCTCTGGCACCACGCGTGCCACACGGTGGACCTGTTCCAGTATCAGACCGGTGAACTCGTTTCCGACTGTTACGCCGTGCAAGGCCCGATGCACCCCGAGCTGAAGATCGCGATGGACATGGGGATCGTGATGAAGGTTCCCTCGGGAGCGATCTGCACGCTGTCGCTGTCTTTCAACAACAAGGGACCGCTGGGCACGCGCTTCCGCTACATCTGCGACAACGGCACATACCAGGCCTACTACGATGATCTGGTCGACGGCGAGGATAAGAAGATCGACCTGTCGCATGTCGACGTCTCGATGAACGGCATCGAGCTTCAGGACCGCGAGTTCTTTGCCGCGATCAAGGAACACCGCGAGCCAAACGCCAGCGTCAGCCAGTGCTACACAGCGATGCAGGTTTTGGACAGGCTCGAACAGATCCTCAACAGGGCTGCGAAAGCCAAGTCAATCTGACACCGATCTCGGGGCTTAGGAACAGGAGGGGGCTCATCCCCCCCTGAGACACCGGTTCCGGAGCAACCAGCGTCCATCAAATCCGCGAATAATTGCCGCGTTCGTGGAACAATCACGCACATCCTTTCGATTTTAAATTAGGGGAGCGCCGCGCATTGCAACGGCTTTTGCAGCCATGCGGATCGGTGTACACTTTGCCCTTATCCGAAACTCACGCGAGGGCTCAAAATGACCAATGAAATGATCGAGCGGTTGACGATTCGCGAGATGGTTGAAAACTGGGTTCTTTGGCGCGACGCATTGATGTGGAAGGAATTCCGCGGCCTCTGGCACGACGACGGCCGCATGATGGCCACGTGGACGCAGGGCACCGCCGATGAGTTCATCGAGATGAGCAAGCAGGGTTTTGCCAAGGGCGTGCGCATTCTGCATTTTCTCGGCGGCAGCACGATCGAGGTGCGAGATGCTCGCGCAGTTTCGCAGACCAAAATGACGATCTCTCAGCGCGCGCCGGTTCATGATGTGGTGTGCGACGTGGTATGCACCGGGCGATTCTACGATTTCTTCGAAAAGCGCGGAGGACGCTGGGGCCTGGTTCTGCGCCAGCCGATTTACGAGAAGGACCGAATGGACCCTGTCGATCCGGCAGCCAAGCTCAGCCTCGATCCGCAGCTTCTATCGAAGTTTCCTGAGGGATACCGCCATCTCGCGTACCTGCAAACGCAGATCGGATACAAGATCAAACTCGATATGCCCGGCCTGACCGGTCCGGAAGTCGATGCGCTTTACATGCGCGGCAGCGCCTGGCTCTCCGGGCGACCGCTCTAACGGCGCCATTTTCGGATTTGGCGTGGCGCAAGGAGCCATTCGAATCGGTAGAGGAATGTCACGCTTCGACCGGCACCACATCGACCGACACGCTGACAAATCGTGGAACACGCATTCCCGGATCATGGCCATGCCTGGAAGCTGCTGCCCCCCTCGAAAAAATCGCAACCAGGAGAAAGGCCTGCGGGCAGACAGCCGCCGGCCAGATCGCAGAGGGTCCGCCACCATGCTACTTCTACGAGGGCGCCGCACTTGCACGGGAAGTTCCGAACCTTCCCATAGAAAATACGAATGGGAGTTCCGCCGGCGGATGGTGCGTGAATCGGCGGAATGCTTGGGGGGTGAAGAATCAGCGGCTTACAGCGCGGGTTCCGGAGTGTCCCAGATAAGCGCGGACGGATAAGGAAGCTGGTGGGGCGTAGCATTGCGAAGTAAGGGAGAATGACCTTAGGCTGCGGAATCCCAAATCCCCTCAGTACGCGTTCTTGCTGACGAGCCCTCTGAAAACTGTCTGCACGATAATCTTCATGTCGAGGACCATGCTCCAGTTTTGGAGGTAATAGATGTCCTGCTCGATTCGCTTATCGATGGAAGTATCGCTGCCGCGAAATCCGTTCACTTGGGCCATTCCCGTGATGCCGCATTTGACGTGGTGCCGGGCCATGTAAGCGGGAATTTCGTTTCGAAACTTATGCACGTAAAAAGTCAGTTCGGGTCGAGGTCCCACCACGCTCATGTCCCCCATGAGCACGTTGAAGAACTGAGGGAATTCGTCCAGGCTGGTTTTTCTCAATAGTTTGCCGACTGGTGTGATGCGCGGATCATTCCTCATCGTGTGGCACGTATCGCTCGATTTCGCGTCTTGCACATGCATGGTGCGGAATTTGAGCATTTTGAATTGCTTGCCGTTCAGCCCAATACGTTCCTGGGCAAAAAGAACCGGTCCCGCGGAAGTCAGCTTGATAGCGACGGCGACGATGGCGGTCAGGGGCGCCGTAATCAAGAGAGCCATGGCGGAGAAAATGACGTCGAATGCGCGCTTTCCAACTACATAGCTGACCGTATCAACCGGATAGGGGCGGACGTCCAGCAGCGGCAGCCCATAAAAATTGAAGATGCGCTCGGGAACGAAGACCCCGCCCTCGATATCGAGAACCACCCGCACTGGTATGCAGAGGCCCCTGAGCTTGTCGAGAACGCCGCTCAATTCGCCGAATTGATCCAGAGGCAGCGCCACCAGGATTTCCTGGCACTGGAAGTTATCCGCAAGCTCCTCTAGGCGGTCGGATTTGAGGATGTGTCGCGTGCCGGCGGCGGAGGCCTCGCCGTTCAATGAAACAAAGCAGGAAACTTCGACGGCAAGCAGAGGATGCGACTCCAAGTGGCGCGCAACCTGAGCGGCATATTCGCCGACTCCAAGAATGGCAACGCGAAGCGGTTCCCTGAAAGGTCCCCTCCTGGAAATTGCCACGTTGCGGAAGACGTAAAGAACCAGCAAACTGAATACGAACATCAGGCACGTGCCGGTTACGACGAAAATTCGAGAAAACTGCGCCTGCCTGTAAAAGAAAAACAGGGCCAGGACCACGACCGCGGTATAGGAAATTGCCTTGGCCGTGACCTTGATTCCCGTAAGCAGGGTAGCGATGGTCGCGACTTTGTTGAGCCTCAGTTCCTTCACCACCAGCATCCACACGAGCGTCACGACGATGACCCATAAAACGTAATTGAATGCCGGATCCGGCCGGTTGTTCGAGAAATATCCCGATGCGAAACGCAGGTATCCGGCCAGGGAAAAGGCGACAATCGGATTGGCAAGATGTGCGAGCGACAGCCACAACTCAAGCAAGTTGAGTAGCCGACGTGTCATCTGAATAGACTTTCTACGATCAAAGCGAATTGATACGGCGAGCGGATATTCCCGATAGCTGGGCGAATGCTAGATCGCTTTCTCTATTGCTATGTGCCTCAGGCACTTCTGCCTGCTTAAGCGAACGTAGAGTTCCTCGATGTCGTGGGCAAGACGGTGATGCGAAAATGCGCGCGAAGCAAACTCACGGCCTGAGCGGCCTATTGCCCGCGCCACCTTGGGGTGTTCCAGCAGATATGTGATTGCTGCCGCCACCGCGGCCGGAGTCGTCTCCGTCAGGATGCCATTTTCAAATACCTTGAAACCCGTCATGGGTTGGCAGGCACCCAGCATTAGATCCCGTATGCCGCCAACGTCGGTGGCAATGAACGGCTTCCCGGAAGCCATCGTTTCAAGCAATACGAGCGGTGTGCCCTCGTGGCGCGATGTAAGCACAACGAGATCGACATCCGCATAGAAATCCGAAATGCCACTCAGCCAGCCCTGCATCGCCACCGCACCGCCAAGCTGCATCTTTTTGATCTGCGATTCCAACCGCGCCCGCAGTTCTCCGTCCCCGATCATCACAAACCGGGCGTTCGACGACTCTGCGAGAACCAGTTCGGCAGCGGCGACGAATAATTCCGGATTCTTGACGCGGCTCATGCGCCCTACCCAGCCTACGAGCGCGTGATCCGAAGGGCACTTCGTGGCGCAACGTATCGGTCCGCGACGGCCATTCACGCCGAGGAATCCTTCCAGCTCGATCCCCACGGGAATCGTGACAACTTTTTCCGCTTTGGCGACGTGGTATCCGTGCACAAGTTCGCGACGCTGCAATTCGGACACGGCCACCAGACAATCTGTCCAGCGAGCCAGAAGTCTCTCGATCGCAAGAAAAATCCGTGTTTTAGCCGGAGAGAACTGCGCGCGGAAGACATGTCCATGGAAGGTATGCACGCAAATTGGTACGCCCGCCAGGCGAGCTGCGATCCGTCCAAGTGCTCCGGCCTTTGCCGTGTGCGTGTGTACGATGGCGGGCCGTTCACGCCGAAAGAACCACGCGAGCTGGAGAAGCCCTATCACAACAGCCCACACCGAAGCTTTGCGCGACAATCCAGATATTTTCGTAATCGGTACGCCGCGGCTCCTCGCAAATTCTTCGAGGCTGGCCTCGTCCGCCGTTATGTCACCTGCGAGTAGGATCGTCGGATAACCTCTGCGCAGCATTGCTTCGGAAGAGAGAACAATCTCGATGGAGGCACCGCCCACACACAATCTGCTGATCACCTGCACGATCTTGAGTTCGCTGTGCTTTGGATCGTTCATGAGCGATGGTTTCAGAACGGACCGCACTGCGATTCTTTGCGGCGGCCTACTGAATTAGATCGGTGGAATGGTCGAGAACCGCCGCCCGTGTCGCCTTGCCTCAACTGCGTGAGATTTCGAAATCAGTGGAAGCTGCTTCCGTCGTCTCCAAGCCTACGTCTCGTAGTTGGGACCACAGTTGCCGCCAGCGCTCCAAAGCCATTCGATCGACGGGTCTTGCTCGATGTCGCAAGATGCGGTAGTTCAAGCCGGTGCCGGCTGCGAAGATCTCGGCCATGGCCTTCAATCCATGTTCCACGACACCGCGCAATGCGATCCCATGATTGTTATGTTGTGAGCGGGGCTCGAATGCGAGTGTCTTGATAAAGTTGTAGCGGCCGGCAAGGGCCTTTCCCAAGGCGAAGGTATCCTCGCGATACCCCAAAAGAATCTGCGGCAGGCTCGCGAAAGTACTGGATTCGTATGCGCGCAGGAGCACGTCTTGATCCTCCATGCGCACAGCCTGCTCGCGATACGGGTGCTCGCGGAACCAGGTCGTCTTAGCCATCCAGGTGGGGTGGGGAAGATAGAAGCCGGCCCACGGTCGTCGACAAATTTCCGAGTGGGTCTGTAAAACTGCTCGGGTTCCCATCGCCTTGCCGTCTCCCCTGAAAACGAGAATGCCTGTGCCGAGCAAGTCCACTTGGGGGTTCGCTCCGAGGAACGAAATCTGGCGCTCGAAACGTTCCGGATACGCGATGTCGTCTCCGTCCATCCGCGCGAAATATTCCCCCCTGCTCAAAGCGACGGCCTGGTTGAGCCGTGCTGACAAACCGCGCTGCACGTCGTCTGCGAAAACCCTTATTCTCTGATCACGGAAGCCTCGCGCGATCTCAACGGTCTTATCCGTCGAACCGTCATCAACGATCAACAGTTCCCAATCCGCGCGAGATTGCCACAGGATGGACTGAACCGCCATGGCCAAGGTTTTTCCGCAATTGCGGACGGGCATCCCGATGCTGATGAGTGGCGTCTTCGCGCCAGCAGACGGCGTGCAGACTTCAAAAGGCTCGAATTTCCTCGTCGTCATTTCACTGGATGCGCTGCTTCGCCTTCTTGATCGGTCGCAAATGCTCGGCGGGGCTTATTTCCACACTTCCAGCATCAGGTTATTGCGATTTACGAGTCCGAACTGCCTCACGACGCTGTCGCAGAAGCGAAAATACTTTGAAGAAATTGAGGCTCCTAGACCGAGCATCAATCTGACACCACGGACCCACAAAAGGCATTCGACTCTGTGCTTCGCGAAGCCACAGTCCTCGGCCAATTGGACCAGCGAAACCGTCGTGAAGGGCCGGATATGCGTGTAGTCGTCGTAAAAGGCCACCATATTATGTGGCGTAGGAACAACGACGCATGCGTAGCCACCCGGCTTCAGCACGCGGCGCATTTCCGTCATCGCTCGGACAGGGTCAGCCAGATGCTCCAGCAGCCAGCAGCAGAAAATCCCTTCGAAATATTCGTCGGGGAAGGGAATCGCATACGCCTCGCCGAGGCGGATGTTGATTCCCTCAAGGCGATAGTGCTCCACGAGTTCAGGAGAGTTGTCCACGGCCACGATGTGTTCCGGATCTTGTCTCGTGAACCAGCAACGACCGGGCCCCAGGTCCAAGATCGGCTTCTTGCCAACAAATCGAGTGTGATACCAGTGCGCGCCATAGATCTGCTCAACATCCGCGACGACGCCTTTTCCCGTCCGCAGAATGTAGTTTCCGTACGCAGGCGAAGAAACGGGGGATGGTTCCGCAGCTTGTGACATGCCTGACCTCCAAGATGAGTTGGCGCTTTGCAGATACGCTGAACCGGCTGGATGCCGCCATTGGAACAATTAGCGAGGCGCCGGCAGATGGACGAAACCTCAAGTTTGCGAGTAAATCGTGTCCAACCGGTCCACGATTCGATTCCAGTCAAAACGCGCTGCGTTTTCGCGCGCCGCTTTTGCCAGTGACTGGTAAAGCGTTGAATCCTCCAACAGGAGCGACAGTTGCTCCGAGAGCGCGACCGCATCACCGGCAGGAAAGAAACGCCCGCTCTTGTCCGAAATAACTTCAGGCAAGCCACCATGGCGGCTCGCGACCACCGGCTTGCCGCATGCTTGCGCCTCGACGGCGGCCATCCCGAACATCTCAATGCTTCGCGTCGGCATCACGAATATGTCTGCCAAGTTGTAGATGTCAGCGAGCTCGCTCTCCTCCACCGCGCCCAGATAGACGCCGCTGCTTTCCGTAATGCGACGGGTCAAATCCGTATCTCCGGCGCGCCCAAATTCCATCGCAGGCCCAGCTACCACCAGACGAACGTCAGGCCATTTTTGCCTGAGCCGAAGATACGCGTCGATCAAGACATCCGTGCCTTTCTGCTCGCAGACTCGGCCAACGTAGAGGATCACTTGTCCCTCCCCCACATTCAGCGCAAGCCTTTTCGCGGTCCGTTCAGCTGGCTTTGGAGAAAACTGCTCGAGGTTAACGCCGTTGTGCAACACGCGCAGCTGAACCGCGTCGAGATTCCAGTAGTCTTGTGATCCCCGGCGGCAAAACTCCGATACCGGCAGCAGACGGGAGAATTTCCGCAATGAATTGCGATACCACCAGAACAAGGGCGTCTTCTTTCCGCGCCGGAAAACGAAGTAGTCGTACGAAAGAACCTTGGTGCAACCGATGTCTGAAGCTAGGGCTCCTCCCTCGGGAAGGCTGTGGAAATGGAGCACGTCGACTTTTGTGTCCCGCACGTCGCGCAGCGCCTTTTTCAGAAACTCAATTTCCCGGAAATAAGCGACGCTCCTGTCGCACGAAATGTCGCGAATTTCCACTCCATCGTGTTCACGCACCGCCGGCTTGTCGGCGCTTGCATAGAGAATCACGCGGTGCCCGCGCGCGACTTGCGCCTTCGCAATCTCAAGCATTCTCCGCTGGATCGCGCCACCCGTTCGATTGGGGATTGGCAAAGCAGCCGGGCCAATATGGGCGATGATCATTTTGGCGTCTACTGAACATCCTTGCGGGCTATGACGAGAGCCGCGCACGGCGGATACTTATCGACGTCGGCTTCGGCTTTGCCGGAAAGCCAATTCCCGAGCCGTGCCAGGAGCCAAGTCTTGATTCTCGCCGGCAGGAAATTCTTCGCGAGCATTCCCAGACCCGTTGCCATTCGATAGCGGCCGAAGCCGATGCAGCCTGGACTGTCAATGGCGTCCCAAAATCGGCAGGCTCTTCCTGAAAGATAGGGGCGGAACTCAATCTGCGAGAAACCCGCACATCGGAGCGCTCTTTCCCAATCCTCTTCTGTGAATAAGTTGATGTGGGAAAGCTGCCGTTGGCGCAATGCGGCGTACCAATTCCACGGAAGCAGAAGATGGTCGTTCATGCGCAGCAAGGGCACTGTAATCACGAGCTTTCCGCCGAGCCGCAACCCCCGAAAACACCCTGCCAGCACGTCTCGTATCTGCGGAACGTGCTCCAGAACGCAGTTGGCGTAAACGGTGGCGAATCCTCGGTCTTGCAGCTTGAGATCCCGCGCGTCGAGACAGCGAAGCCGCCGGTAGAGGCGGCCGGATACCTTCCGGCACTTTTCGACGGACCGGGGATTCACGTCAATCGCTTCATCGATCTCGTCAAAAACGAGGCTGCTGAATCGGCCGTCTCCGCAGCCAATTTCCAGAATCGGACGTTCGCATGAAATCTGCCGGAGCACTTGAATCTCGAAATATCGCCAGAATGCCTGCGAGGGCCACCGATACACCCGCAGGGTGGCCGTCATTGTGTCTTGCATAGAATCTTTACGGTAGTTTGTACGGCGCTATTCAGCGGCACGCGTCGAAGGCCCCGTCGCCGCCTCGAGTTCTTCTGTTCCAGGAGCGAGTGATAGAACTTGAGATGGCCTTCCACCATGGCCTCCAGCGAAAAACGCCGTCGCGCGTATTCGCTCATGGATTCGCTTTTCTGCTCAAACTCATCGTAATGATCGAGCACGTGGCGAATTCCTTGTGCGAGTTCATCGGCGCGCCCTGGAGGCACCAACAGACCGTAGCCGCCCAGTTGATCTCGAATGCTGCCGACGTCGGTCGATACGATCGGTGTTCCGCACAGCATGGCCTCGCTGATCACGCTCGGGAAGCACTCCGCAGAACTCGGCATTACAAGCAGATCGGCGGCTTGATAGATATCTCTGAGCATCTCGGGCGTTTTCGCGCCAACGAAGTTCACTCGATGGGCCAAACCGAGATCTTTAGCGAGTTTTTGGAGTTGCATCGCGAGCTTGTCCGTGTGAAAGACAAGATCGAGAGACGCGCCGGAGGGAAGCATTCTCATCGCACGCAGTAATACGTCCACCGACTTTCCCTCGATCAGTTGCCCGACATACAGAAGTTTCCAAAAGCCATTGCCTGCTCGTAGGCGATTTCTCCTGCAAGTGAAAGTGTGCGAATCGACGCCGTTTGCGATCACGGCATGTGCGGCCCCATCGACAGCATAGGTAGTCCTTTGAAACTCTGCCTCAGCCTCGGATAGCGCGACGACTCCATCGGCACGGGACATGACGAAACGGGCCGCCAGCTTGCGTGACAGCCCATTGGCAATTCCTGCCATGGCCGGACCGTCATGGCTCGTATAGACAAACACAGCATTCGAAGGAAGCGAACCCGCACGCAGGGCGCCAAGGCCCATGTGATGCACGTGGATAACATCAGCCTCCGCAAAGTCCGTACGATCACGATGCCCCCGCGTAATCACGCGATGCCCATGGGCTTTCAGTCCCGATTCCAAAAGAATTTCAGGAGTCATCCGGACAACTTCCCGGTACTGCTGATCCTTATCGTAGATTCCGCCGACAAGGCAGATCGTGAGGGGCTTGCGCGTGATCGCAGTCACGTGCGCGGGATGAATCACGGCCGGCACACAGGACGAGGATCCTGCGATCATCTGATCCGTTTCCATATGGCGTAAGAATAGATTGGCCAGAAGAAATAAAAGAGTTCTTGCGTGACAACGGAAATGCTGCCCATCACTAGAAATAGACACCACATACCGGCATACTGCCAGAGATACGTCTCCAGACTGTTGCCAGCCCTCTCAAAGCCGAGCTGCAATCGAAACGCGAGCAGCGCCAGCAAGGACGATCCAACCATGACTCCAACAATCCCGAAATTGAGAAACATCTCGCCGGAAAATGGGAGGATTTGATCGAGGATTTCGGGATTTCCATAGATCATTTGGTTGTAAATGTATGGGCCGCTGCTCGACCGCAGCGTTCGCCCAACGACGGGAAGGGGTTCCGCCAGCGAGGGCACCAGCGTGGCCCCCAAATAGGGCTGCGATCCCCAGTGGCTTTTCTCCAACAGAAAACCCTCGTACTGGGGACCAGAACCATACATCTGCAAAGTCTGGAGAAGATCGATCTTCCCGCCGAGGGAGTTTGCGGCAACGGCATCATCAATCAGGTCGGCCGCGGTCAAGTTGCTGCTCCGATACACGGCCCAGAACGGAGCCACGACAAGAACGGTCGCCAGGATGCTGCTTACAGCAGCGACGAGGCCGAAAGAGACCCATTTGGCGCGAGTCAGCAGAGTCGCAATCATTGCGACCAGCGGAACGACGAACGATCCGCGGTTATAGCCGAAGGTCGAATAACTCAACACGACCGCAGTAATCGACGCGAGGGTGATCAGTACGGCCCAGCGTGGCTTTTGACTCCGGTTATTTCGGTCAATCCACCTGCACCAAAGAACTACGATCGCGAATCCTAGAAATGGCCTCAGAAACAGGCTCGTCAGGCCTGCCAGCGTGTGAGAGGCGGCGGTCAGTCGGTCAACGTTGTCCGCGGGGTTTTCGTAATAGTCCAGCAGTCTGCCGAGGGTGTGAAAGGCGAGAAAAAAACCCGCAATCCCGAGAGCAAAGCAAAGCCAATTGAACCCCCGAGAGGGCAGCGCAGAATCTCGTGCCTTTTCCTCCGCCCGGCGCGATTCCTGCTTTCGAACGGAACCCCCTGAAAGGACTTCGTACGTGACGGCAAACGCAAGAAAGGCTGCCGAATTCAGAATCATGGCCATGTTGATCGCGAAGTGCGACGGCAGATCCGGCAGCACGCCGATCGATGGCCCGAGCAGCAAGAGCGAGAGCGGCAACACAACCAGCTGAAGGACAAATAGAATCAGCGCCCAGTTCCATGGACAGAGCGGCGCAGAAGCGACTGGCCGGCAAGCCGGCAGAAACGATTGCACCAACGCGAAGACGAGTGCGCTCACAACAGCTCCTGCAAACTGGTTCTCGCGATCCGCATATACGTACGCGACTGCAACGACCGCCGTCGCTAGCCAGGCCCAAAGCGGTGAGCGAAAAGACACTGCCGCGCTCTTCCGGGCCGACCCGGCCACGAACCCCGCCGCGCCAGATGCTTGCTGCTTCATCCTGAGACCTCAGCGACCACGCCCAGTTCCCGGGGAGATCGGACGCGTAGAAAAACAAACAACCCAGCTGCCGTCAGCGAAAATGCCAGAGCGTATGCGATCGCGAGTCCGACTCCTGACCAACGCGGGATCGCCCACCACGCGAATCCGACCAGCACAACGGCAAGCAGGGCATCGAACCAAAAGCGCCACCAGACAGAGGCAGAACTCAACACTGCATAGCCCAAACTGTTGTTCAGTGATTCCGGAATCGCAGCGACCGCCAGGATCACCAAGATCGGCCAAGCCGACCGGTAGCCTGGACCGTACAGCGAAAGAATAGGAATGGATAGAAGAGACACAATGATCGTCGGCAGAACTGTCAGCCCGAGGTTTAGCAGCAGATTTGCACGCAGCACCCTTGCGTAGCCGATTGCGTCGTCGCCATAGAGATTCGAAAGCATTGGCAAGGTCGTGCCTGCCAGCGAAGTGGGCACGAACAAGATCATCAATCGCCATTTGTCCGCCGCGGTGTAAAGACCCATGGCTGCGTATCCGTCCGGGCGGTTTACGAGCATGGCGTTGCATACCCAGAGCGCCGGTCCGACCACAATCGAAGCTAGAAAGGCGGGCAGGCTGAACTTGTGCAGAACATGAATCTCCCTGAAGCAATTGTGGAAATCGTATCGAATGCCGGCCTTGCGGCACTCCCGGCGGATTGCAACGTTGTTCAACAGACAGTTAGCCGCCATCGCTGCAACGGAGCCGCAAACCGCGCCTTGGAGTCCCCATTTCCAGACTCCAACGACAATCAACGGCAACGAAGAGATACCAGCCCACATGTTCACCAATGCGATCATCCGGAAAGCCTCCAGCCCGGCAAGAGCGCCAGTCTGAGCGCCGTTGATTGCGCCAAACAGAACCAATCCAGACCCGATTGCCAGCGGGATCGCCAACCGAGGTGCAGCCAGTGTTCTTGCGGCCAGGTTCGTTGACATCAAGATCAAAAGCAGTGTCATCCCCATGCCTGATATCACGGCAAAAACCGCTGAAATGGCCAATACCCTTCCTGCCTTGCCGTGGTCTCGCCCGCGGAATTCGGCAACGTACTTGGTGGCGGTCAATCCCAAGCCCAGTCCGGCGAAAATTCCGAACAAACCGGCTGTGCTCTGGATCATTCCCAGCTCGCCAAACTGGATTTTGCCCAACAGCCGCGCGCAAAAAACTGCGGCAAGAAACGCGAATCCGCGTGAAATCACCGATCCGCCGACGGACCAAAGCACTCCCGTGGCGAATCGCGCACGCAGCGGCGACGACGGCAGCAGCGCGTCATGTTTTCGGGAAACCCAAATCCGTAGAGATTCGATCACTCTGGCGGGATCTCCAGGCACGAAGCGTCAACATCCACGAGGATCGCTCGCTGAATGAAATCCATCTTGAGTACGACTCGAAGATTCTTGTGCTGGCGAAGCGCGATCCCATCGAAGCCCGCGAATGGCCCGCGTATGATTCGGACGCGCCGGCCCTTTCGAACGTAGGGAAATGGCTCAGCCCGCGCGCCTTTTGCAATCGCGGAGCGAAGATTTTGTATTTCGTCTTCGTCTAAAGACTTTGGTATGCCGCCAAACCCCACGAGGCGCACGAGGCCTGGGATCTGCAAGACCTGCAGCCGATTCCGAAGCTCGAAATGGACGAAGACATAACCAGGGAGGAGAGGCAGATGGAGCCGCTTGCGGCGATCCTTCCAAACTCGCATCGATTCGTAGAGCGGCAGATAGTGTTCGATCGATCTCCGCGCCAGTTGCGCCGCCACGGATTTTTCGTGATTTGCTCTCGTATGGGCTGCATACCAATGCGGCTCGCATGTGAAGATGGACGTGGATCCTACGAATCCGCCTTGGCCCGGCAGAACTGTATCGATGCTTTCCATCATAGTCCGCTCATGCCCCAACTACAGCTTCGCCCTGCCACTTACAGGGTCGCGTGACATAACCCATGTCGCATCAATTACATACAGCAATAATTGCGCGTACGTACCGCCCTCGATCTTATTCAAGCTTCTCTCGCGGGGTTCGGCTCGCTGCCATTCGATGGGATATGTCCAGATCCGTTTCTCGAAACCCATCGTGGAACTCGTGGCCTTACGGTGGCCACGACCTCAAGCGCGAACATCTTTCGAGGATCTTTGGGATTCGTTTCTTCCCAACGCGCGCTCGCGAATACCCATGCCATTCCGAACAGGCATGAAGCCGCCGTCCCCAGAAAAATAATCTGCAGTCGCGGCGGAAAAGATTTTGTGTCCGGAACGTCCGGCGCATCCAGAACCTTCACTGTGGGAATCTCTTTCGCTTCCTGGACCTTTGCGAGCTCGTATTCCTTCGTCAAATTCTCAAAGATCGCTTCCTGCACCGCCATTTGCCGGTACAAATCAGCGTACGGAACTCCCAGCAGCGGCAATTTCCGGATGGACGGATACATCGAGCCGCTGCTTTCGTCAGCTGCATCCGATGTGCTGCTTTCGCCTTTTCCTCCCAACTTGTCCAGCTGCTGTTGCAGCTCGGCTGCTCGCGCCATCAGCGCACGAACGTGAACGTTGTTCTCCGTGTAGATCTGCTTCAATCCCTGGAGTTCCGACTGCGTGGCGATCAGTTCACCCTGCAAGGTCGCCGCGGCATCGACCATGGCCTTGCCTTGTTCCTTGATGTCGATTGCGGTGTTTTTGCTCGCGAATTGACTGAAATCTTTCTCCGCCGATTCCAAATCCTGCCGTACATTCTGCAACCGGCCTTCCAGGAAAATCCGCTCGCGCCGCGCTTCCGACGTGCTGAGCTGCGCCACCAGCGCATCCAACGATTCGACGTACGCTTGCCCCATCGCAGCTGCCCTTCGGGGATCCTTGTCCGTCACGGCGATCGTGATGATCTGGCTCTTTCGATCGACGGAAATGCTCGTATGTTGCTCCAGATCGCTCCGCGCATCTTCGATGCGCCGATCTCCGTAGACTTTCATGAGGCTGAACTGCTGGATCAGTTTGTCCTGGGTCGTTCGGCTGTTCAAAATGCCCACAAATATGTCGCTTGAGCTTTTCAGCCCCAGCAGATTGCTCGCCATCGCGCCGATTCCGCCCGTGCTGGCCGAAAGCGTTGTCACCAGGGAGGTGAGACCTGAGCCAGATTGATCGTCGGGCGGCATCAAGCGCGTAGTTGACGTATAACGATTCGAAATGAAAAACGCGATAAGCGTCGCCGCCAGGAACCCGCAGCCGGCGATTCGACCGAGGAACCGACGTTGCGACCAAAGCAATCGCAGTTTGTCTACTACCTGCTCGCTGGCGAGCGAGCCTCCGAACCTGCCTGGAACGAACTCATCGGCGGCCGCGTGCTCGGCCGGATCGGCAAAGACCTGCGCGTCCCCGATGTGGTCGGTTAGCGCTCGATCCCCGTTAACCGGTGTTTCGGTCACCGCGAGACCTGCTGGCTCCGGCGCCATTTTGCTCTGGGCCATTGGTTACCTTTCCTTGACCGGCGAGAAGCCGAATTCCACGATGGCGGTCACGTTCCGCTGCGGCCCGCTGAAGAGAATCGGATAACGCGAGATGTTTTCGTATTGCAGTTGTCCCTTCAAGTAAAAGCCCGACCGCAGATACGTTTCATCACGCACGCTGTAGTCCTGCCAGGCTCCTCCGCCCGGTATGAAATCCGAATTGACGGTGCTGTGCTTATAGTTGAATTGCAGGATATTCCGCGGCGACTGCCAGTAATTGAACCAAAACTGGATCGCTCTTCCTTCGCGCCCCACGGTGTTGCCAACTAACTTGCCGTCATTCGTGTACCCATCCCTGTAGTCGAAATTCCAGTAGTTGAAGTCGCCATGATTTCCTCCTCCGAAGGCGCCGGGATATTCGGTCGACACTCCTTCAATGTGAAAATCCAGTTTCGGAATTCCAGGGAATCGAGTGATGTAGATACCCGGGCGCCACGGATTTCTCACGGGTTCGGCAATCGGAAGCGGATCGTCGTCCGCGTAGCCGTCACCATACAGAACGAGGTAGTTCCGGACCTTGGGCACGTAGAACGTCCAATCCATTTCAGCATGCGCGTCACCCGGAACGGAATCTGTGCCATTTTTTTTCACGCCTACCAAGCTATGGATAACGTTACTTAGAGTGACGGCATTCCCAGGGCCCACTCCCTTGCCGCCGAGGGTGGTCGTGCGTCCGAAACCGACCTCCAGCCACGGCGCGAGCCGGAGATTGATCTTTTGTCCGTAGATGAAAGGCCGGGGAACGTATGGATGCCCGCCGAATCGCCCAACGAACTGATCGAGTTTGACGGGACCCAGATGCGCGAGAAATCCCGGCAGCGTGAGCGGCTCCGGGTTGACCAGCCGAACCATATTTACCGGTTCGATGTTGTTGCTCCACAGCATCGAACCGCCCGGCCCGGGAGCCCATTGCAGGCTCTGCTGGCCAACTGTGATTTGCCAATTGTTTAGATTCACACCGATGTACGCATCGAGCAATCGCGGCCGGTCGATACCGTCGATTGGCCCGGATGGAACTTCAGACGGTGGAACTCCATCGCGCAGTGCTATCACGTTTAGGACCGCGTCCGAGGGTGCTGGAGCGGATGGCGCATGCTGATATTCCCCGCGCACATAAAAGACAATGGGTCCCGCCGACGCACTGACTTCTGCTCCGGCTTGCCCGTTGGTGCCCCGCTCGAAGGGCCTGCCGAAATCGTAGGAAACGGTCTGGCCGAAATGATAACTGTCGGTTAGCGCCGGGCCGCTGATCGATACGACCCTGGTGTACACCGATTCGAGATTCGCTTCGACATTTCTTCCTCCGCTCAGCAGGCCGATCTCACGCGCAAATTCTCTTTTCAGCCGGTCTTGCAGTTCGGCCAGATCTTCGCGGGAGGACCCATCCTGTTGCAACGCTTCGCCCGCTTCCTCAGTCAGGCGCGCGCATTCGATCCGGGTCCATGGCTTCAGGCCTGCGATGGAAGTGCTGACGTAGCCCGACGCGGCCAGACGATCCATGGCCGGATATACCCAACTATCCAGCGGCACAAACGGCGAGCCCATCTTGCGGTGATCGCGTTGTTCCTCGCCCCCTTCGTTTCCGGAGAGATTTCCCCAATCTCCGCCGCCAAGCTCCGGATCGTGGTGCTTCATGTAAACCTCGCGCCCGACAAGCCAGCCGATCGCGCCGCCGACCAGAACATCCGACGGGGCATGCTCTTTCCCCATCACTCGCGACGCGCTCACCGCGGATGCCATTCCATAGGCAAGTATGTCCGTCAACGGGCCGGGGTATTCGTGCGCAATCACGCTGGCTGCAGACCATGCCATGGTGGCGTGGTCCGAAGGGAACGACGTGCCTCCCTGGAAGAAATTTTCGCGGCCGCCGTCTTGAAAAGGCCGATCCCTGCCAAGGGAATATTGCAGCGTGGAACTCACAGCTAGACTGTTGATCACAGCCTCGGCAACGAGCACGCCGGTCTCCCGCTTGTGTTCGTCGTGCGATAGCCTTCCCAGCACGTAGAGACCCGCACCCGCTCCCACTAGCGAAGCGAGTCCGTAATTTGAAAACGTGCGATACCGGTTCAATTTCGCGGGGTTCGTCGACAAAGCGCGCACCGTCGCTCGATCGGTCGCGAAGAATCCTTCGGTCGCTTCCCCAAGCGGCAAAAGCCATGAGGCGTCGTCCCAATGAAGGTGCAAGGGACTCGTCCAAATGGCTTCCTGATCCGCCGCGAGATTTTGTATGAAGTGCATGCCTATCGCGTTTTCGTGGTCGTCGGCCGCATCAAACGAATCCTTCGCTTCCGCGGTCCCGGACTCTGCATTGCTAGGTGCCGCGTCGGCGCTCCTCGCGGCTGGAGTCTCCGTCATAGCGCTCCCTTGCTCCTGCGCGCAGCACAGCGGACTGAACATTTCGCCGCCAATGAAGAGGCAGCACGCCGAGAAGAACGCCGTCCCTCTTCGACTCATCCCATTTGCCCTTAATATCGCAGCGCGATGAAGACGGTGCTCGCGATGGACGATGCCACCTGCGCGGACGTGAACAGGTTCTCCCAGTTCGTACCGCCGCCAATCGCTTTCTCCGGCACAACCACGGTGTCGCCGGGCTGGAGCGCGGCACCCAATGCGTTTCCGCCCCACAGGCCCTCCTTCTCCCCAATCACCGAGCCATCCGCCCGCACCACAAAGATCGCTTTCTTGTTCGCCATCGCGGTGGGTCCGCCGGACTGGCTCAAGTACCACTTCGCGCTTCGTCCGGGCCGAAACGAGACTGCCGTCGGATTAAACACTTGCCCCGTCACCATCACGTAGCTCGGTCGCTTCGGGATCGCCAGGGTGTCGCCTGCCCGCACCTCGATGTCCGCTGTCGAATTTTTCCAGTGACTGATATTCGAAGAAATCCGAATCGTGACGCGTCCCACGGGCGGATTCGCCCTCAATTCGGCCAGCGTCGTTTGGTATTGCTGCATCGCAGTTTCTTTTGCCCGCTTGGCCTTGGCGTCGGTGTCAGGCAGGAGTTCGAGATTCGTTTGTTCGTTCGTTACGCGCAGAATCATCTGGTCCTGCTGTCTGGCCTCCAATTCGCGGACCTGCACTCTTTGCAGCACGGCGCCATACGGATACGCATCGGGTTGAAATCCTCCGGCCCGCTCGATGATCGAACTCAGGCGCTCGCCAGGCCGAATGCCGTAAGTTCCGGGATGCTTCACCTCGCCCTTCAAAGTGATCGACGCGCCCAGATCGTTCCACCCGGAGAGTTCCCGAATCGTCAGCACATCTCCGTTATGCAAGAGCACGTTGGAATTCACGTCACCGGAGAGAGCCGCTGCGATTGCGACTGATTCATGCTCGCCGGTAAGTTTTGTCTGGTCCGCTCCCGCGTAGGTGTAATGCGTCAGGTCCGCCGTTTGCGTATCCGCACTGGGCTTGAGGCCGCCGCCCACGAGAATCAAATCCGCCACGGTCATATTGGTCGTCAGCGGATACCGCCCCGGTTTGCCGACTTCTCCCTGGACATAAACGGTGGCGGGCTGCAGCGCGTCCGGGCTCTTGTGGATGAGCAGCCGGTCGCGCGTTTCGAGAAGAATGTTTTCCGTCGGATCGCCGGCCAGCGCTTCGTTCAAATTCACGCTGAAAATCTTTGACTTTCCGTCCGGCAGATACCGGAACACCTGCGCATCCTCGATCCCCGCGTCCGGCGCAAGCCCTCCGGCCAGGTGGACCGCATCGCTCAAATGGATCTGTCCCGAGGTCCCGTAGGTTCCGGGCGAGCGCACGTCACCCCAGACGGAAACGGACGGCGGATCTTCGAAATCGAATCGGCTGAAGATGCGAACCGTATCCAGGGGGCGCAGCGCGGGTGCGGCCGATGGATTGTCCATGACCTCCGCGACGTTGAAGCTCTCAACGCTCGGATGGAAATCGGGCGGGTTCAAACGGACGATTTCCGCATATTGCGTCGCCGGCTCGGGTAGCAGGTCCTTATATGACGCAATCAGGTCGGTCACCCGCATGTTCTCCCGATACGCGTACCGGCCGGGCCGCAGCACGTGTCCTTCGAGGTACACGGTGTCCTGGTTGTAAGGCGCGATCGGATAGATGCGAACTCGGTCTCCGTCTTGAATTACAAACGAGTCGAGCTTCTTGGTTACCTCCGCGTCGTTGTCCGTTTCCGGGATGTCGAGACTCAGCATGGTCCGCTTCTGGTGCGCGACCAGCCGTTGCACCTCGATGTGCCGCAATGTAGCTGCGGGAAGCAGTCCGCCTCCCAGCTCGAGTACGCTCGAAAGGTTCTTCTCGTCCTTCAATTCATACGTCGCGGGCCGCCGCACCATGCCCTCGATGGTCACCTGAGGCCCCACCGGAGGGACGAGCACCGTGTCGCCATTCTCGAGGCGCCTTATCCCGTTCTTCACCCCGTGCAGCAGCAAATCGTACAAATCCACTTCCTCGATAAGCTGGCCGCCGCGATAGTGCTTCACGATTCGCAGTGAGCCTTGCTCCGTCGGTCCGCCCGCCGCAAACAGTGCGTTCAGCGGAGTCGATAGCGAGCTGATGTCGTAAGCCCCTGGATTGGCTACGTCGCCCACTTCGTAAACGCGGATCGTCCGCAAACGCGAAAGTGATACCTCTGCGGACACGTCGCGAAACTGCGTCCGCAGAGTTTGCTGAAGGCTTTCCTGAACGTCCGCCAGACTCTTCCCGCTCACGAGCAGCGGCCCTACTTCCGGAAGACTCACCCGGCCTTCGCGGTCGACCGTGCGATAAAATTTCTGCGAAACGCCGCCCCACATATCGATTGCGAGCCCGTCGCCAGGCCCCACCACATAGTCCGGCCCCGCTGGCAAATCCATCGGGATTAACTGCGGATCGCGCGTCCCTTTTTCAAAGACGTCGATACCGAACCGTTGCGGTTCCAACGGGTGTGGAGTCGCCTGCAAGTACATGTCGTAGAGAGACGGAATATCCCTGTACGGGCTGCGCGCGCGCACCATCGTCGGTTCGAGCGATGCGGCTCGCTGCGATCCCTGTTCGATCTGCTCGTTCCGAATCACGGGAGAACTATAGGGATGCGCCGGCGAGATCGTATCGACAGCATTTCCAGCGTTCGCGTCCGTCCAATCCGCTGCTCCACTGCCAAGCGGTGAGCCTGAAACTCCCGCCAATGAAGAATTGAGCGGTCCAAGTGAACCGAGCTCTCCGTTTCCGCCGCTCCCGTACCTTTGCAAAGTATTGGCAAACTCCGCAGACGATCCATTCGCGCTGCTTACCGGGAGTTCCGCCGCTCCACCTGATCCCGAAAGGCCAAGCATGGCCAGATCGCTATTCGACGAATCTTCGGGTTGAACCAGCCCAGCGCGCTCCAGCGATCCACCGTTCTGGCTGGGAACGGCCGGCGGACTCGTTTGCTGAGGGCTCGCTTGTCCCGGTGTTCCTAAGGGAACGCCAGACGGTCCGCCCGGTTGTCCTGCCCCTTGCACGCTCCCTTGCCCGGATCGATTTTGCTGTGGCGTCGAGCAGTCGCTTTCCACTCCTTGCGAGCACAAGCTCGCTCTCTGCAAGTCCCGCTGGTTCTGCGTGCGTTCCTGCGTCCGATCTTCCTCTTCCTGCTGCGCGATCCACTTCACGCGTTCCTGGAGCAACAAATCCTGCTGTTTGCCTTGCAGCGAATCGGGGTTTACCTTCGGCACCAGATATCCGTACCGCTGCACCATTTGCGTCGCGACTGCGCGGAACGCCACGTCATTTTCCAGCCGGTCGAAGATCGCGTCGTCGGTCAGATCCGACTCGCCGATGATCTGTCCGTGATCGGTCGCGTCTTTGGCGACCCAGCGCTTCAACTCCACCATCAGGCCAGCGTCCTGCACGAGAACCGCCTTGATTTGAACGGGCGAGGCCGCCACGAGATTCATGTTCTGCTGCGCCAACTCGGATCTGGGCGCACGCGTTGCCGATTCACTCTGCGCTCGCGCCGCGTGGCATCCAAAAGCCACGGCTATCGCCAGAAGGCAGCAATGCCGTGCGATAAACCACACCACAGATGCGAACTCCCGCGAATCACCATCTTTTTTTTGCGCGTTCATTGCAACCTCGCCGCAGGCTGGGTTTTGCCTCGCAGCGCGTTCAAGACTCCCGTCTCGGACGCCTCGATCTCATTTGACTGCACGCGGAGCGATGCCCAATAAAACATCGAGCTGTTCCGGTCGGACGCGATCGCGATCACTTTGACGTGCGGATGGCTTTGCAGAATTGAATGACAGGCCGGAGGGAGCATGTTGTTCTTGTCCAGCGCCACGATCAGGAAATCCGGCTGCGTGCGCTCGGCCGCACTCGCAAGTTCAGATTCTTCCTGGACCTCGCCGACGATCTCGATGTCAGGTTGGTCGGATATGGTTTCCATCATCAGCTCCCGAATCAGCCGTGGGCGGTTGGCAACAAGAACTCGGATCGGTTTCATGGCTGGACCTCGCGCGAGCGCGAGTATCGGAGACAATCAGAATTCGCGGTAGGGTGAAAGTAGATTGAAAAAAGTTGCGAATCTTCGGGCTAAGAAGAGAGGGAATACGGGTGAATCGACCGGGTGATTTCTTTTCACCCGTTCCCGCAAAGTACTCGCCTAAATAACAGAAACGATCGATACGCCGCTATGTGTCGAGACCGTTCGCTTGGCACGACTCAAAAGCGCTGCGGCGATCCTCGGCGCCAACCTTCCGGATGATCCTGTGGACGTGGCTCTTCACCGTCTCCTCGGAGAGGTTCAAATGCGCTGCGATTTCCTTGTTGGTCAGGCCCTTGCCGAGCAAGGGCACCAATTCCTGCTCTCGCCGCGTCAGATTCGACTCAATACGCACCTTTGAATTGTGCGCCTCGGCGGAACGCCCTGCCACGTAGTCAAACAAAAACTTGGCCATCCTGGGAGGGCAAACGGCCTCCCCTCGCGCAACGGCTCGAATCCCGCCGACAACGTCCATCGCCGATGCATCCTGCAAAACGTAACCAGACGCTCCATGACGCACCGCGGTGAGGAATTGCTTCTTGTCATCCTCCATGGCGACCAGTACTCCACGGACCGCCGTGCCGTCCGGCCTAAGCCGGCAAATGTTCGATTTGTGCGTAACGAAGAAGGAGATCGAATCCAGGACGGCCACGTCGGTGGACGCAGAAGGGAATTCCGCGGGAGCGGCGGTATCTGCGAGAGGAAGAATCACGGCCTGAAAATCAGGACGGTGCGTTAGGATCCGCGCAATCGATTCTCTCAGGATTCGGTTGCAGCAGCATACGGAGACCCCGATCTTCCGGTTCAAAGGACCTCCTCCGCGAGTCAACGTGTGTTTACTTTAGGACTACGTATTTCGCGTGGCAGACATTGTAATCTAAATGGCACTATTGGATGCAATAGCTAATCTCTGAGTTATCCTCTGGTGGCCCTCGCAATGCCATTTGCCAGAAACAGTGTGCGTCGCCCGCGAGTGCCGCACGGCGCTGCGCAACTTGCGCGTGGGATGGTACCCCTCATCCTGCAAGTGACAGAGAGGCCTACCCTTTCTCGCTTTACGTGAAATATGGAGTACATCTCAACTGACATCCGGTGATTTTGGAATCAACGCCTCAGCGTTGATTTGAACCCTAGACCAGCACCCGAAAGATATCGGCAAAACAGCATCTGGGTTCTGGCCGCGAAGAGGAGGGGGATTACGTATCGCAGCCTTTCCGAAAGGTAGCTCACAACTCCAAATCGTGCAAGACCCAAAATTACTTAAATGATTTGTCGGGCAGCTAAATCTGAAGACATTCGTGGGCCGTAAAACTACGTACAGCGGCGAGAACTGCTGGCCGGAAAGGTCGGACAACTCGTTGAAAAGAGTGCTCGCGGCGAACGGATCTGAATCACCGGCTCCTGGTCCCGAGCGAGATTCCAGGCTTTTTGGAATTCTGTTGAATCTAGTTGTTCCTAACTGCTTCTTGTTGCGCGTAACGCGCGCTTACGGGGAGGGTGGTGCGCTAGCCAGGAAAATGTCTGATTATCCGACTATTCGCCCAATTGGCCGGGTGACTTTTGGGACTGGCTGTTTGCCGGGTCGTGGACCCGGCAGGGACGCAAGAGGTGCTCTCAGAGTCCGTTGACAACGGGAGACATGAGGAATATAGAGAGACGATCCCAGCCTACCAAAGTTGCCCAAGGCCACGGGATATCTCGAGATCTATCAACGAACCGCGCAACCGATGTCCACCGGGCCGTCCTCGTGCGCGACGAGCCGTGAACCAGGGGCTTGGAGTGCTTGCCTGTTGTCTAGGAGTCGGTCCAGAACGAAGGATTAATTTATGAATACGTATGACATTTATACGGCCGTAGCCATGCAGACGGATACCAAGGCGGTTGAAGAGCGCGCAGACATTCGCCGCAACCTGCTGCGATGCCTGGAATTGATCGATGCCGCACCCCAGATCCAACCCGCGGCCAAGGAGCACTATGAAGGCAACTGGGCGCCCATCAAGCTGATCTCCTTTCCGGAGTTCTTCATTACCGGTCATGAAGGGCATTGGCCGTTCGATCATTACGTGAACGAAGTTTTGATTGAAATTCCGGGTGAAGAGACGCGGCTTCTCGCGGAGAAAGCAAGAGAGTACGGCGTGTATATCGCGGGTTGCGCCCTGGAGAGGGACCCCGCCTGGATCGACGACGATTACTTCTTCAACACGCATTTCATCGTTTCTCCAAAAGGCGAGATCATCCACAAGTACCGCAAGTTCACTGTAGCGACGCACTATGAATTGGCCGTAAGCCCTCACGACGTCTATGACCGGTACGTGGCGATGTATGGCGACTCCCTCTCCAGCTTTTTCCCCGTGACAGAAACCGAAATCGGCAAGATCGGGACAATTACCTGTATGGACGGCCACACACCCGAAACCGCTCGGGCGTTGGGCGTCCAAGGAGCTGAAGTGATCCTGCACCCCAATCTGGTGGATCCCTGCATGTCGCCCCCGATGGAAACCTGGCAGATGATGAATCGAATGAGGGCTTGGGAAAACGTCTGCTATGTCGTGTCCCCCACGTGGGGTGCCCTGCTCGGAGCGCGCCGGCCAAAATACTTTGCCCCGGGCAAGTCCATGATCGTCAACTACAACGGCGTGGTGACCGCATACGCTGACTTTCCTGGAGAGGCCATTATCAGCTCCGTGATCAACCTGGAGGAACTGAGACGAAGAAGAATGGATCCGAGCCGAAACTTCCCGACCCTATTGCGTAATGAGGTCTATAGGAAAATTTATGAACCGGCGGTCTATCCAGCCAATCAGTTTGCGGAAGCTTCCCCGAAAACACGGGCTGCCCGGGATCCTCGCATAACGATTAACGAGTTCGTCGCTAAAGGGATATACGTCGCTCCGGAGAAGATGCCGAAAGACAGTGGGAAGGCAGTACCAAAGTAGGCCAATTCTGAGTAGCGAACTGGGGATTTAACTTCGCAGTGGCTCGCTTCTGCCTCAACCGTGAAGGCAAGCAAAAGACTTTCTTGTGCAGCAGACCGCGGAAAAAGCGTCACTAGAAAATGTGCCGCTCTCTGGCCTTGAGAAGATGTATTCAGAGACGCTGATGCTGCGCCTGCTCGGTGTGGATCATGAACGGATCAGCATCATATGGATCAGACGGCAGTCAGGCGCCTCCCCGCGCCTCCCCCGTGCTTCCTCAGGGGTTTTAACTCCTGAACGCCCGTGGTAAGTTTTTCCACGCCATGCTACGAGCCCTCAATCGTGTCCGCCGCGGCCAACGGCTCCGCTCCGCGCACGCGCCGTTCATTCGGCCGCACGATCCCCCAATAGACCGCCAGAGAAGCAAGCGCAAAGCCCGACATCACTTCCGCCAGCCCCCGCGGCGAGTGCCCATCGAACAGCAAGCCCGCCAGCGCGCCCGCCGCTGCGCCCAGCAGCCACTGTGCGCAGATGATGATGGACGAGGCCATGCCGGCGGTCTCAGGCACCGGATGGAGCGCGGCAATCGTGGCGTTGGGCGCGACCAACGAAGATGCGAAGGTGGTCGCGAACAGCAGCGGCGTCACCGTCGCAAGCGTGGCGACGCCCGTCATTGAGACCAGCAGCAGGAGCAGGCTGGTAGTCATTGTCAGTGCCAGGCCGGTCGCTAGCAGCCGGCTTGCCGCTACACCGCTCATGTTCAGCCGCCCGTTCACCACTCCGCCGCTCATGAACCCGAAGGACGTCAGCGCGAACAGGTAGGCATAGACGCGCGGCGATGCCCCCAGCGTGTTAATCATCAACAGCGGCGACGCGGCGATGTAAGCGAAAAGGCATCCGAAGTTCAGCACCGAAATGAGCGCGTAGCCGCGATAGGTTCGGTTGCCCAGCACCCGCCAATAGTTGGCCAGGAGCTGCCGCGGCGCGAGACTCTGTGCTTTCTCCCGCGCGGCCGATTCGTCCAGCCCCAGGCCCACGGCAACAATCAGAGCGACGCCGATCGTCCCCAGCACGGCGTAGATGCTCCGCCACCCGCCCAGCGCCAGAGTCCAGACACCCAGCGTCGGCGCGATCATCGGCGCCAGGCTAGTAAGCACGGCCATGTAAGACAGCCGCGCCCGGGCCATCTGCCCTTCGAAAAGATCCCGGATGATCGCCACGGCCAATACAGTGCCCACTCCCGCTCCTGCGCCTTCGATCAGCCTCCAGGCCATGAACGAGGTCATCGAATGCGCCACGGCGCAGCCCCACCCGGCCACGCCGAACAGCGCGCACCCGGCCAGCAGGACCGGCCGCCGCCCGAAGCGATCGGAAAGCGGCCCGAAGATCACCGGCGCCGTCGCGAATCCCACCATATACAGACTCAGCGCGTAGGCCACCGCCGCAGGCAACGATCCCAGGGCGAGGGCGATGGGCGACATCGCCGGCTGGCCCATGTCGACCGAGAGGGGCGGCATGGCCCCGCACGCGCCCAGCAGCACGATGAATCCGACAGACTCGGGCCGTATCCTCACGCGCCCGCCCTCAATTGAGCGATATGGAGGATCCGGTCGCCGGACTCGCACACCAGCCACAGCGCCGCTTGAATCGGTCGCTTGCTGTGGGGGATGAGTATCGCGCTAAGGACGATGAGGACCAATTCGTTCACGGGAACGCGCATTGTATAACATACGCACACCGTTGTAGCGCTGGCTCGCCCTGAGCGGGTAGTGTCCTACATCCGTCGGTTCGGACTTGCGCACCAGGAATTGCGGTGGCATGCGAGAGTCTTTACAAGAAGGACAGGAGCAAACCACCATCGACCGCGATGGTCTGGCCCGTCATGTCACGAGTATCATCCGTTTTTTGTCATTGACGTCCTGCGTGAACTCGAATTCGACATGAACTTTACCAGGCTCTCGTTCGTTGGTGGTTCGAGATATTTCGTCATTGATGATGGCCACTTTGATCTCGAGGTGGCATCAGCCAAGAGGTAAACAGCGTTCTCTGTTACGTGAAGGATCTTATCGAATGGTTTTTGGCATGCCTGACATTCAAGCGGGCGCTGGAAACGTCCGTTGACATTCAAGCGGGCGCTTTGATAGGTTTGGTCAACTCGCGCCATGAGTGTGTCCGCCTTCCAGGAAAGGAGCATAGGGAATGCGAAGTCGGAAGCAGTCCCAGTCCGAAACGCGACAGCGCCTTCTTGATGCCGCGGGCGAACTGTTTGCGGAGAAGGGGTTCCGATTAACCGGAACGCGAGAGATCTGCCGCAAGGCCGGCACTGACATTGCCGCCATCCACTATCACTTTGGCAATAAGGAGAACCTTTACGAGGCTGTGCTCCGTTACGCCGACAACCTCTTGGTTGACGCGATCCCTACCTTCGCGGCCTCGCGGTCGCGAGAGGCTCGCCTGCGAGAAATGATCGAGTGGGTGTTGGCCCAGTGCTTCGCACAGGGACAGCCGGAATGGCGGTGGCGGTTTATCGAACAGGCGACCATCGCTTTGACCCCTGGGCTTCGCGCGTTCTTCAACTCCAAAATCTTGCCTTTGTACCAGGCCTTGGACTCGATTTGCAGGGAGTTTCTCGGCAAAGACGCGACGCAACAACAGGTTCGCTTCGCCACTCGAAGCATTCTCGGACAGTGCTTCTACTACCGGCATTTCCGTGTGCTGATCGGCGGACAAGGCGAGACATTCTCCAACGAGCACCTCCACGAGTTGGCAGACCACATCCTGGAATTCTCCCTCGCCGGGCTCAAGGCCCGCGCACGCGGACTGAAAAAGGCCAAGCCACAGAACCCCGCTCTACGCACGCGGGCCAGTTCCCGGGGGAAACGAATCCACTGGGAAGGACAGGTTCGGACCAGGGGGATTAGCGATTGAACTGCCGCGGAAAATTGTTCGGTGTGACGTTGGATGCATGCGATGATCCTTGGAATCTCGGGTTGAAGCACGCCTCCGTATGGGCGCAGACGCACGGAAGGCATTTTCCGCCGGGGCTGTACGAAGCGATGTTCGAGGATCTCGGGAAATAAGGCCGGGGGGCCAACTGCAAAATTTGCGCGGGTCTACCCCGGCCTGAGCGTTACGCCATTTTCAGTGCGCGCTCCAGCGGATAGTACTTTCCGTCACGCTTCTCGATGTAATTCACCTGCGCCATCTCATCGAGCAGGCACTCGACTAACATCGGATTCAGCGGCGGGTAAATCTCATTTCTCTCCCACTCGGTGAATCTCTGGATGATCTCGTCGCGGGTGATGCCGGGCTCGGCCTTGATTTTTTCGAGCATCGCCATCGAGCGCTTGTAATACGGTATGTCGTATCCTCTCGAGGCGATGTCTATGGCTTCGACGAAGAAGAAGGCGGAAGTGCGGGCGTCACCGCACACAAAGGTCCAGCCGCCCTGTTTTGTTGTCGGCGGCGTCGCGGGAAGACCCTTCAAGTGCTGCGGCTGCGCGCCCTTCGGCACCTCCTTCAGTGGCCGGAACCCGAGCCCGTCGTACTGCTTCATGCTCTCGTCCTTTGCGCTGAGCCCCGAATAACGGAATGGGATACCCTGAGAGAAAGTATTCCCCGCGGCGCGGATTCCCACCAGGACGGGCGTCATAGGCCCCAGAACGCCCGGGCACACTCTTCCCTGGAACTCTTCCCCATCGTAAATGAACGAGTCTCCGATCTTGTAGCAGAAGTGACAAGGAAAACTTTTCTCGTCCCCCATGAACTCCACCAACGTCGCCTTTATTTTGAACGCCATCTGTTCCTCCTTATATTGCTCGTGCGTTCCGCACTTCGGATGTTGGCCCAATTAGATCAGCAGCGCTCCCCCATCAACGGGGATGGCGGTGCCGGTGATAAACGCGGCTTCGCTCGAACACAGCCAAAGCACGAGCGAAGTCACTTCCTCCTGCCGCCCAATCCGGCCGAGCGGATACATCTGAATCGCTTTCTGCACCATCGCCTCGTCTTTAAGAAATGTGGCCTCCGACATGGGCGTCTGGATCAGCGCCGGACACACGGCATTCACCCGAATCCCCCGAGCCGCATACTCCACGGCCCCCGTCGTGGTCAGCCCGATGATCCCGTGTTTAGTGGCATTGTAGGCCGCCCCGGTTCGGCGCCCGCTGCGCAACCCGGCCATCGCGGCCATGTTGACGATCGAGCCTCCGCCCCGATTTAGCATCTCCGGAATTTCATACTTCATGGAAAGAAACGTTCCCGTGAGATTGGTCGCTACGACCTGATCCCATACCTCTTTTTTATAGTCAACCATAGGGACCATCAGCGTCCCGTCGATTCCCGCGTTGTTCAAGGCGCAGTCCAAACCTCCGTAAGTATTCACGCAAGCCTGGATGGACGCCTGCACATCGGGAGCCTGGGAGACATCGGCGCGGATGAAGATTGCCTCGCCGCCTTCCTTGCGAATCTCCGAAATCGCTTCTTCGCCAGCTTCGACACGCCGCCCGGTAAGGACAACCTTCGCGCCTTCTCTGGCAAACGCAAGCGCCGCGTCGCGGCCGAGGCCCGACGTGCCGCCAGTGACTAAAACCACTTTGGATGCAAAACGCCCGCCCATGTTTCCGATCCTTCGCCGATATTCCCGTCGGCGCGAACTACGTTTTCTACCGTCCAGCCCCGAACGCCTCCCGGATCTTCTCGGACCAAATGTGGCAGTTGCTGTAGAGAGGACCCAAGGCCTCGAGCATCGGCATCGAACGCGGGGGCATCGTGGCATGGTGCCCATGCCGGATCTCGGTTTCGTGCGACCGGGCCATGACCTGCATGGGTATCTCTCCCCAGCCCGGCGTGTTCCGTTCCCATAAGAAAAGAAGCTCGATGTGAGCAAGATGGCCGTATTCCATCGAGATGATTTGAAAGTTATCCGGTGCATCCAAAATCTGCCGCTTGGCCGTGAACTCATTCAGGAATTCAGGGATGGCCTTGCCAACCTCGAACATGTGATGAACCGAGTCCGCGCTGAGTTTGGCCGGCGCCCACGCCCCGCCCAAGCGCAGCACTCGCTGGAGAAATCCTACGAGGATGAAAAAATCCATGTTGTTCTCGTAGATTGCACGGATGACTGGATCAACTTCCGTGCCCCCGGTTTCGGCGACAATGTCTCGCAACACCGCCTCCTCATATGCCATCTCCTCAGGCGAGTTGGTTGCGAGATAAACATAGAGAGGCATGGAGAGTTCTCGCTGGAAGAGACCGCTCTCCCAAAGTTCCCAGAAGTCATTGGCCGACTGCGTGGCCAGAAGCGCAGCGGTCGCGTTGAAATATTTCAGCACCGCTTGACCGATCTCCGCTTTGCCGATCTCGGTCATGGCATCGCGAAGCTGGTCCAGTGTGGGGAACTTGAAGATGAAAACCTTGTGGCGGTCGTTGGGCAGGCGGATCTTATAGTCGGGCGAGCGCCCTTCGGTGGGCATCACGGCCGGCCCCCTCCACTCGTCGAGGCCGATAGCGATTCGGGTGATCACGCCGAATCCCCCAAACGGACCTGCATATCCCTTAATCAACCCGCGCAGGCTGGGGCCAGGGCCGTCGGCGCAGAACCAGCCCGCTTCATTGGCGAGCGAGCCCAACCGAATCAGTTCGCCGGACGGAAGTACCCACTCCACGCCGAGGATGTAACGGTTGGTCCGGGAAGCCCCGTGCTGATTGTGGTTGTCGCCGCTCGAGCATGCGAAGTTCACCAGGACCGACCCGCCGGGGCCGACAGCGGCGACCGGATAGCTCAGACCGGCCTTCATGAGTTCAGTCCTCAATTGCCCGTGGCGCACTCCGGGCTCGATCACCGCATACCGATCCGTCCTATTGATCTCCACGATGCGATTCATTCGTTTCAAGTGCAGGATGACGGTGTTCGGCGTGGTCGGATAAGCGAAGCCGATCAAGCTCGACACGGTGGCGATAAACTTCAATCCGTGTTGGTTACAGACTCTGACGATTTGCTGGATTTCCTCGGCCGTGGCCGGGAGCAAGACCGCCGCCGGACTGTGTGGCTTGACGGGAGTACTCGGCATCGGGTGGCGCAGTCCCGCCAGAATGTACTCGCGGTCGCTGATGTAATCAGGGCCCACGATTCGTTCGAGTTCGGCGTAGACTGGCCTTGGCAAGCTCATGACTTGAGTTTCCGCGTTCTCATCCTAAAGCGTCGGCAACAAGCTGGGTGATGTCGAAATATTTCATCCCGCTATTTGTGGCGCCGAGCGCCTTTTCAAACGCAGACTGGCAAAACGGACAACAGGAAACCATCGCGGTTGCGCCTGTGGATTTGGCTTCCCCGCACCGCTCGTTGGCAGTCCATTGGCTGAAGTCCGGGAAAGCCTCGGCGACGCCGCCACCAGCACCGCAACAATACGAATTCTCCTCGTTGCGCACCATTTCAACAATTTCCAGCCCAGGAATCGCCTTCAAGACCTCGCGCGGCGCGTCGTAAACACCTTGGGCCCCGCGGCGCCACTGTTTCGGCGGCTCGTGACGTCCGAACGCCTTGATCTCCCCGTTCCACGGAACGTATGGCTCTGAAAGGCGGCCCAGAAGACAGGGATCGTGATAGGTGACCTTCCTGTTTCCCTGGTTGCGAAGCGTCAGCCGCTGCTGCGCGATCAGTTGCTGCACGACTTCCGTAATGTGCAACACGCGGAAGTTCACTTGGCCCAGGCGTGGATAGAAATCGCGGAACGCGCCGAAGCACTCGGCGCAACTGGTGATCACCGTATCGATGCCTTGCTTCTTGAGTGCCGCAAGATTATGCTCGGCCACTTTACGTGCCTCTTCCACTTGCCCTGTGCGCCATAGCGGGCCGCCGCAGCAATACTCCTCGGCGTGCAGCAGCGTGAACTCCACGCCGCCGGCGTTTAGGATTTTCGTCGTGTTTTGCGCGATCTGCGGATAGCGGTACGCGGCGGCGCAGCCGGTGAAGTACGCCACCGTACAGTTTTTCGCGAGCCTGATATCGGGTGCGAGCCAATCAAACCGCCGCTCGTGCTCGCGTCCGTAAATGTTATGATGCGCTTCCACGGACCGGGCAGCCTGCTGATGTGCGGGCATCGGCCCCCAGCCATCGGCGACGACCCGGGCCCGCAATGCGAGAATCGTTTCGAGCACCTCCATATCCCGGATGGATTTGCAATTGATGTCGCAGGCGCCGCAGGTCGTGCAGCTATAGATCAGCTCGACCAGGCCGCTTTCATATTCGAGCTCCCCGTCGAGGAGTTCTTCGGCAATGTTCAGCAATCCCTGGCCGGAGTAAGCGTCGAAACCGAATCGCTGGTGAATCGGGCAAATCTCAGCATAGTCGTAGCCCCTCATTTTGGGGCCGAGCACCCACTTGCATTGGCCGCAGTGATTGCACGATTCCATGGTCCGTTTGAAATCTTTCAGCGGCAGCACTAGCAAGCCTCTCTCGCGCAAACCCCTAGAAGCACAGCCTTCCGGGATTCAAAATTCCGTTTGGATCGAAAATGTGTTTTAGCGTCCTCAGCATCGTTGCTCCGTCCGGATAGTTGCGGTACGCGAGGTCCGCCCAGGCCCCGTAGGGACGGCTGAAGAAAGCGCCCTTCTTCATCAGGGTTTCTGAGGCGCTAAGGAAAAGATCGCGCACGGCGTCCGCCTCGCCTCTGCTCGAACTGTCGCAGGGCAAAAGGAATGCGCAGTGGGCCCCGCGGCCTTGCACCAGAGGCTGGACGTATGCGCCGTAGTCCACGTCCGGACAGCGCGATTGTGCAACGAGGTTTCGCATCAGCTCCACGAAATAGCCTGCTTTACTCAGTGGCGAGAGAAAGAAGATTTCGTGGCAGCGATCGGCCCGGCGCAGTTTCCAGTAGGGTTCTTTGTTCCAGGGACCTGATATCAGCCGGAGGACGGCGTCCTCCATGCCGCCGGCGCCCGGCAAAGTCGTTTGCGCCTGCAAGCTGAGGCTCCGGCAAATGTCGGTCAGGTATTTTTCCTGGATCGCCACTCGTTCAGCAGGCCGGCGCTGATATCCCGCGACGCAAGCGATGATCGTCCAGGGGGGCAGAGCGGCTTTCAACGCCGCAAAGTCTCTCGAAGGATCATTGGCCAGAAGCGTGGCCAGGTTCGTATTGTCCAGCGCAAGGCACTCGTCGACCACGCGCTTCCTCAACAGCGCGTCGAGAGGTGCGGACATCTGTTGAGGATTTTCCAGCGGGATAAAGTAGAGTTTCCTCAACGTCGGCAGGACTTCCGTCCTGACCACGCCCCAGGTGACAATTCCCATGCTCCCCTGGGCGGCAGATAACAGGCGGTAGTAATCAATGGCCCCGGGGCCCCAGGGATTGACCTTGTCTGCCTTCAATGACTCAGGAGGCCCAGGGCCGGATGCCGAGCCTGTCCTGAATTCATCGCCGCTGCCGTAAATGACCTCCAACGTCAGCAGCGGGTCCATATAATCGTACTGATACTTCGGAATCAGCGTCGCTTCGCGCTCGAGACAGCTCGTCAACACGGACTTGTTGGCTCGCGGCGCGAGCGGGACGTTCAGCTTCATGCCCTGGCGTTCCAGCGCCGGCACGAGTTCGCCGAACGTCACCCCGGGCTCGATCATGGCGTAACGACTGACGGCATCCAGTTTAATGATCTGCCGCATCCTGGTGAAATCGACAACGATCCCACCCCGGCTGGGCAAGGTGTCCCCATGGAATCGTGGCGGGCCGGAACTCACCGGCACCAGCGCTACCTGGCGGCTGTTGGCGATCCGGACAATCTCGCGAACGTCCGCCTTGCTGCGTGGGTAAGCGATGAAATCGGGGCAAGTCCCGGTGACAAGGCTGCAATCGGAGACGCAACTCTTTAGAGTTGCCGCGTCGTCCGAGACGTTCTCAGCGCCGACAGCGCGGGCCAACTCTTGACCGAGGGCGGAGCAAACATCGGGCGCAAGCATTCTCGTTCCTTCGCGATCAGAATCCCGGCCGCACCCTGAAGGGTGTGCGCAAGATCAAGGGGCTTCTGATCCCCGCCGCGAGAATCAAGAGTCGCATCAGGAAGCCGCCAATGAGCAAGAACACTCCAGCCATCAGCGTAGCCAATGATTGCGAGACACCCTCATGCATCATTGAGGCAAAGTACTCGATCACCACGGGAAGCAACAAGCCGACGAAGAGGAAGCCGCCCCAGAATAGAAGCGACAGCTTACCTGTGAGCAATAAGCGGGCCGCTTCGGGCGCGCGATCAAATACGAGGGTCAGATACAGATAGATGGCCATCGCTTCGACGATGATGAGGATCATATCCGCGGACTCGAGATGGGTCATGAACTCCGCCGTTTTGGGGCTGGTAATCCCCAGCACGGAAGAAACAATCGGCGTAATGAAGAACACCGCTCCGATGCCGGTGGAAACTGCTGAGACGAGGAACAAGATGGGGAGCAGCGGATTGTTCCAGAAAGGCCGGCTGACCACGATACCAATCAGGATGCCTGTGTAGACGCACGTCGCTACTGCGAAGACCAGGGCGACGACCTCCAGCGCCGTGCGAAAACCTTGGTTCGCATCCAGTACGTTGCCAAATGGCCACACCCAGAGAATGACTGTAAGGCCGCCGGAGATAATCAGGGCTGACACGATGAAGAATCCCCGCGAAATCCACGATGTGCCCGGGTGCAGCATGGCTCTAAAGAATTTAGTCGGATGCCCCAAGTCCATGATCAGGAAAAGCGTGGAAACGGCTACAGCCGGGATACCGAACGCAATGGCGATTTTCGCGGGGATGGCGTATCCCATGAAATCAGCCACGACGCCGACGATGACGGCGCCGGCGCCGGTGCCAGCGAGAAAGAGATAGGCCGCGATCTTCCAGCGCCACACGGCTTGCGGGACTATTTCCATATGCCCTACGCCTTCTTGGTCGCTACACCGGCTGGTTCGGTTGCCACGACTAAACGGCCGGCCGGCAGATAATGGGTATTCGGGTCTGTACCGAACTCGGGGTTGAGTTGGAAGGCCTGCGCGCGGGCAACCAGCTGTGCAACCTCGCTATTTGGATCATCCAGATCGCCGAAATAGCGGGCCTTGGCCATACAGTTAGTGACGCAGGCAGGGGTAGCCTCCCGATCGACGCCGGGCATGAGTCCCTGTGCCAGGCCGGCATCGATACGATGCCGGCAATAATCGCACTTCACCACCACGCCCTTCTCGTGTCCTTGGTAGCCGACCCGCTCGAAGGGCGTGAGTCCCTGGTCCCCAAAGTATCCCCCCTCATCCTCAACGAAGTAGCGTGCCCCGTAAGGACAGGCAATGATGCAATATTGGCAACCGATGCATTTTTCCTGGTCGACGAAGACGATGCCATCGGCACGCTTCTGCGTCGCTTTCGTGGGGCAGACTTTTTCGCAGGGGGGCTCATTGCACTGCATGCACAGCAGAGGCAGATTGACGCGGGTTACGTTCGGGTAGGTTCCGACCTCCGTGACTTCAACCCTGGCAAGGGTGACGCCCGGAGGAGTGGCATTCTCCGCCTTGCAGCTCATCTGGCAGCCGTAGCAGCCGATGCACTTCAACAGATCGATGACCATACCCCATCTGGGCATTGTCTGCCTTCATTCTCGCGCGGAGCCGCATGCTGTTGGGCCCGCTGTGAATGGCACAACGTACAACATCGTTTCAGCAGCGGCGCCGGCGTCGACTATCTTTGTTTCCGCGAGCATAGTCACTTCAAGCCTTATAGATCTTCACTTTGGCGCAAAGGTCCATGTTCAGATTCCCGGGATCAAAGTGATGGTAATCGACCTCAATCAAGTCGTTATAGAACACGCCCTTGCCCCTGGCTATCGGCAGATCCTTGGACCAGTGGCCGGCCAGAGCCGCCACACCCACGCCCTCCGGGTGTATGCCTTCGATGGTTTTTAGCTTGCCCTTGACCTTGCGCTTGTAATTGGATTCCACCCAAATGATGTCGCCGTCTTTAAGGCCCTTCTTCTTGGCCGTTGCGGCGTTCACGGCTATGTTGTACGAGTAATCGTTCATCTGGGCGGCTTCGTCGAGCCAGGGATTCTCCATCGTCAGGGAATTCGTGTGGATGGTGTCTCGATAATAGAAGCTAATGAGATCGTACTGTGGGTCCGTACATTCGTGCGTCGGGCATGGATTCCAGTCCGGCACTGCCTGATAGGCCTGGTAGTTCAGATCTTTTTCGATACCGAATTCTTCGGCAACCTTGCGTACCTGCTCGCCAGTTGTCTGGAATATCTCAAAATAAACGGGGACCCTGACGGGCACGCGGCTGCGCCAGTAAACCTCCTCAGCCTTTTTCGGCCAGCTCATCACGCCGTTTTCCTTAAACCATTCCAAGCCGTGGGCTTCCCCAAAGAAGTTCTTCAACACTTTGTCGACGATTTCCTCGAACTCGTATTTGACGTTCGGCTCGAGCTTGTAAGGCTCTTTCAGTTCGAAGTGCGTGTTGTAGGCACTGTTCAGCCGCTCGAGCAGCCCCAGCCGGCAGCCGATCTCGTATAGCACCCTGAGGAAATCGCGGCGCTGGCCACCGGCCTCCACCACCGGCTGGCGAATCGGCCAGCTCCAGTTCCCCATGCTGCCCGGGTGGTTAAAGATGAAGGGATAGTTGGGCGATGGGAAGAGGCGCTCCAGGTAGGACGTATCCGGCAAGACGATGTCGGCGAAGTCGGTCATCTCATTCTTGAAGATGTCGAAAGAGATGATAAAGACGTCTTTGAATGCATCCGCCACGACATCCTTGTTGCCCACGCTCATAATGGCGTTCGCGCCGAAGTTGATCATCACCTTGGGCCGGCGTTTGATGTGGAACTTGTTCCACCATTTCTCGCGGTCCGAGGAGCCGAAAAAGGGCGAGGTCATCGCCCACGGGAAGATCTCGCGCATGCCAATACTGGTCGGAGCGGTGGCTTCGTTAGCCGGGAAAGGTTTGTGCGGATGCATCCACGTGCCGGTGATCATCAATCCATCCGGCGTCGGCTCGGGTACGTAATAAGGTCGACCGGTATCGGGATGGCCGTAGCTTACCGGGTTGAAGCCCAGCGCTCCGCCGACGTTGTCCGCGGAGCCCACCAGATGGTTGAGGAGGTCGATCGACACGCAGTTCCAGGTGGCGTTTTTGTGTCCCTGCGAGCCGCGAAAATAGATCGCCGCTGCCGGCCTGTAGGGGAATTCCTCACCATCGATGACGATCGTGCTGCCAATGCGGGCTGCTTCGCCGAACTCTCTGGCCAATCTTCTAATATTCGCCGCAGAGATCGTGGTTATCTCCGACGAATACTCCGGCGTGTACTTTTTTAGATGCTCCTTCAATATCTGAAAGCCCGGCTGCACCTTAACGCCGTTTACTGTGAAATTGCCCAGGAGCGCGACGCAGTCGACCGATCCTGCGTCAAATGTCTTGGTTGTCCCCGCGGTCTCGTCCCAAACCAGAGGCTTGTTGGTTGCTAGGTCTCGCAGATAATGTCCGTCTTCCTTAACCAAATACGCGGCGTTGGTGCACTGCTTGAGGTAGTGGCGGTCGTAGATTCCTAGCTCGTTGACGAGCACATTGGCCATCCCCAGTGCCAGCGCGGCATCGGTTCCGACGCGAATGGGCACCCATTCATTTCCTTTGCCCGACGCGAAATTGCACATCGGATCAACCACCACCATCTTCATGCCGCGCGCCCGGGCGTCGGCCGCCAGCTGTGCGTTTTGGTTGGCAACGTGACCGGCCGAATGCCCTTTACTGGCGCCGAAATAAATCGCGTAGTTGCACATTTTAAAATCAGGGACGAGCGACCACGAAGCGTGCATGAGGCCGCCAGTCTGGTGGGCGCCGCTGCCGCAGTGAATACCGCCGCCGCCTACCCACACGGCGTCGGTACCGAACGCCATGCCGAAGGTAAACAACCCACAGTGCATCTCGGACGCGCAGGTCGTTGTGCCCTGCAGGAAGAGCTCCGCAGGATCGTGGTCGTACACTTCCTTTAGTTTCTTGACGGCGATGTCGAGCACCTCTTCCCAGGAGATCTCTACCCATTGGGGATCGACTCCGATGCCCTTCTTCGGATTGGTTCGTTTCAGAGGCACGTTGACCCGATTAGGATCGTAAAGGGTCATGATGCCTGCTATGCCCTTGGCGCATAGCCGCCCCTCGCCGCAGGCGCTTTGAGGATTGCCCTCAATCTTCGTGAGCACACCGTCCACGTTATGGGCGAGTATTGAGCACATGCCATAACAGAGACTGCACGATGAAGGGATCCATCTGTCCTGGTTGCCGCTTGCCGATGCTCTAGCGTTTGCCTGTTCAACGGTCAGCATCGAATACCTCCGTCCTCCACAGTCCCTGTTTGCCTGCGCGACCTATGTCTCCGGCAGCCTTGAGGTACCGCCAAGTGACAAACCACGCCGCGAAAAACTGGGAGAGAGCGAACGTTCAAACGAAGTTCGGCTCCTGAAACATGCTTGTGTGCATGAAACGCGGCACAAGCCCAACCATGGCTCGCAGAGTGAAATGGTAGACAAGAATGAACACGAGCACCGGGCTGATGAAACCTTCCTGGTGGCACCGAGTCTTTGAACTGCCGGGCAGCTGCAATTCGTTCCCAATCTGTCTGGCTTGGTTTACAGAGGGTGATGTCTTCTGGAAGAGAATCCATAGGCTATCCAAGAGAAGAACACCGCGACTACGGGCAATCTATCTAGCGGTCGCTAGAATGTCAAGGACAATGTCAAGCGAGCGCTAGACACACCGAAGATGGATGGTGAGGCCGCGTGTACGCCGGTGCATCTGTTTTTGCGCAGCACATCCCGTTTGACTGCCCGGAAGTATTCTGTTCCCATGACGGATACGCAGAACGTATCAGGAAGGCCATCGCATGGAGCTTCGCCAGTTACAGTATTTCATTGCCGTGGCGGAGGCTTTGAATTTCCGCAAAGCCGCTGAGCGGCTCCACATCACGCAGCCCTCGGTCAGCCGGAAGGTCCGTCAATTGGAGGAGGAATTAGGGGTCACACTGCTCATCCGGGACCGAAAGCAAGTGCACTTGACGGATGCTGGCCGCGTGGTCTTGCACAAAGCCAGAGCTCTGATGGCAGAGGCAGCCGAGCTTGCAGAATCGGTGAACCGGACTGACAAAGGAGAGCGCGGCAGCTTGAAGGTCGGAGTTGGCATACCGCTCGCCCAAAGCATCCGAGGCCTCGTGACCGAATTTGCCAGGCAATTCCCCAAAGTGGACGTTCAGTACCAGGATATCGTCTTCGCTGCGAAGCAGAATCGAGCCCTTGCCGAAGATGAGATCGATGTTGGTATTTTTTGGCCCCCGGTCGATCCCGCACACTTGGATTCCGAACGGCTCTTCGATGAACGCTTCTGGGTCGTTCTGCCCAAGAGAAATCCCCTGGCGAAGCGCAGGAAGCTCCACTTGAAAGAACTTGCCGGCCAAGTCCTATTGCTCCCGAACCAAACGCCCGCCGTAAACCAGAAGGTGCTGCAGATGTGCCGCGACACGGGGCTGACGCTGAAGAGCAAACGCACGACGGCCGTGCCCCACGAAGCTGGCGCCGCGCTCGTAGCATCGGGAAAGGGAATTTACGTGCTTGCAGGAACGCCCCTCAAGTTCCCGAGTTTTGGCAGCGGTATAGCCGTGATCCCGCTCGACGACCCGTCCACCATCGAGGTTTACATGGCTTGGAGGAAGAAGGAAACGTCGGCCGCAGTGCTCAATTTTCTGGAAACGGCGCGCAGAGTTTTTCGCCTCGCATCCGCCTTGCCTCGCCCTGCCGACCGCGGTCGCTGATGTCCGCTCGTTATCAGCAGTGAAAGCAAGAAAACATTGGACGGGTCGAGATCCTTGTCCAATACTTCCGTCAGTTTCAGTGAAACAGCTTACTTGTGTCGCGCCACACTCCAGTCCGCAGATGCGAATTGATGCCTCACAGTCTTCCGGTCCTTGCAGCCGTAGTGCGGGAGATCGGTCCGGATTCCATGCACCAGAAAGATGCGGCGAATGAGGGAGGTCACGGATGAGTGACGCATCAGCGTTAGAAACGATGATTGCTTTCGGCGCAAGCCGTGAACGAGCCGATTTGGATGAGTACTCGAAGGATATGAGCTTCGTCAATCCGGTGCGGCCCGCATTGGTCGCCCGTCCGAGAAACACAGAGGATGTGCGGAGGATCGTCCATCTCGCCAATGAGACGAAGACGCCGCTGGTTCCAGTCAGCTCCGGACCTCCGCACTTCCGAGGCGACACCGTTCCAAGCGTCGGAGGCGCGGTCATTGTCGATATGAGCGGCATGAAAAAGGTCATGGTCGTGGACCGCAAGCGACGGGTGGCGATGTGCGAGCCGGGCGTGACCTTCGGTGAACTAATCCCGGAGGTGAGAAGAGAAGGACTCAGGCTCAATATGCCTTTACTGCCACGGAAATCTAAGTCTGTTGTCGGTAGCATACTTGAGAGAGAGCCTGTAATCATGCCGAAGTATCAATGGGATATCTCCGACCCGTTGGCTTGCGCCGAGATATTCTTTGGAACCGGCGATGAGTTTAGAACCGGGCAGGCGGCTGGGCCGGGTACAGTCGCGGAGCAGTGGGCCGTCGGGGGCGTGCAAAAAGCGCCGTACGGGCCGGGTACGGCTTCCTGGCACAGGCTTATCCAGGGGGCGCAGGGAACCATGGGCATCGTAACGTGGTTATCGATGAGGTGTGAACTATTGCCCAGTCTTGAGGAGCCTTTTGTCGTTGGTTCCTCCAACCTCGATAAACTGCTCGAGCTGACTTACTGGCTGATCAGACTGAGACTGGTCAATGAATGCTTCATCCTCAACAATACCAACCTTGCGGCCATCGTTACGAAGAACTGGCCCAATGACTATCAAAAGCTTAAGGATGCCCTGCCCGCATGGACTCTCTTCTACACCGTCGCCGGCTACGAATATTTCCCGGAGGAAAGGGTTAGCTCTCAGATTAAAGACATCACTGAAATAACCCAGCGGTTGGGAATAGAAGCAGCAAAAGCAGCCGGTGGAGTTTCAGCCAATGAACTCTTGAAAGCGGTCCAGCAGCCTTGCGGAGAGCCCTATTGGAAACTTCGCCAGAAGGGGGCCTGCCAGGACATTTTCTACTTGACCCTCTTTGAAAAGCTCCAGGGTCAAATTGGGGCCATGAACGATCTGGCGGAAAAAGCCGGATATCCCGCTTCCCAAATCGGTGTGTACATCCAGCCGGTAGTCCAGGGCACCAGCTATCACTGTGAGTTCAATCTATTTTACGATCCCGGCAACCAAAGGGAGCTAAATCGAGTTAAGGAGGTATCCACATTAGCAATTAAAAACTTAATGGCTAATGGGGCGTTCTTCTCGAGGCCTTACGGTGAAAGTACGGGGATGATTTTGAATCGAGACGCGGCTACCGTCTCTGTTTTGGACAAGCTTAAGAAGATATTTGATCCAAACAACGTGATGAATCCGGGGAAAGTGTGCTTCTAAGGGACCTGAGCAGAAACAATCTATCGTGGAATGATCACAGGAGATAGCCAAGATGGGATTGGAACAATATAAAGGCGACATGGAGATGTGTTGCCGGTGTTCGGCGTGTAAGTTCATCCCCATGCAACGGGTGAGTGGACTTCAGTATGCAAATGTGTGTCCCAGCATATCGAAATACAACTTCCACAGTTACTCGGGCGGCGGCAGATTAAATATCGGGGCGGCGATGTTGAAAGAGGGGTTTAACTATACGGATAGGCTCCTCGACATCGTCTATAACTGCCAGATGTGCGGCGCCTGCGGCGTCTCGTGCAATTACGCCATGGACATGGAAGTCCTCGAGCCCATCAATGAATTCAGGATCAAGTGCGTCGAGGATGGTAAGACCCACCCCGCTCTGGACAAGGTAATCGCCGGCCTCCGGAAGCATGGCTCGACCGTGCCCGTCACGGGCAAACGGGGCGACTGGGCTTCCGGCCTGAACCTGAAGGACGCCACCAAAGAGAAAGTGGACGTGCTCTATCACGTCGGCTGTCTCACGAGCTATGACAAGAATCTCCAGAAGCTGGCCAAAGCCACCGCGAAGATACTGCAAAAGGCGGGCGTCGATTTCGGCATCGCCGGCGACGCCGAGACCTGCTCCGGCGGTCGGGCCTACCAGATGGGTTACAAGGAAGACTTTCTGACTCAGGCCAAGAAGAACATGGCCATGATTAAGAAAGCCGGCGTCAAGACAGTAGTCACGGCGTGCGCCGACGGGTATCAGGCCTTCAAGGTTCTCTACGACAAGTTCGACCTGAAGGGTGGCCTTGAAGTGCTGCATATCTCGGAATACATCGACAAACTGATGCGGGACGGCAGGCTGAAACCGCGGAAGAAAGTCGACCTCTCGGTCACCTACCATGACCCCTGCCGTCTCGGCAGGCTGGGTGAGCCGTGGATACACTGGGAAGGGAAAAAGATTCCGGGGGACAGGTTTGTCTTCGACCCGCCGAAGATCTACCGGCGAGGCACGCACGGCGTCTATGAGCCGCCTCGGGATGTTCTCAAGAGCATTCCCGGTGTAAGACTCACGGAAATGACCAGGATTAAGGAATACTCCTGGTGCTGTGGGGCCGGTGGTGGTGTGAGCGAGTCAAATCCCGAGTTTGCCCAATGGACTGCCCGGGAAAGAATAGAGGAAGCCGAGTCCACTGGCGCAGAGGCGATGGTTACCGCCTGTCCGTGGTGTGAGAAGACCTTTAACGAAGCGATCGCCGAAACCGGCAGCCGCCTGAAGGTCTACGACATCGTTGAACTCGTAGAGACGGCAATCGAGTAAGGGGGTGATGCTCATGGCGTTGAGCAAGGACGTCTATTCGGCCTTCGAAGATGTGGTCGGAACGGAGTACATCTGTGACGACCCGGTCATCATGCCTTCCTATCACGCGACTGAGTTCGCGGCTGTAATCCTTCCAAAGAACACGGCGGAAGTTCAAGCGATCGTCAAGCTATGCAACAAATACAAGTTGCCGTTCAGACCGGTGTGTACAGGCTGGACCGGGAAGTTCGCCAAGGGCTTTCTGTATCTGGACCTGCGAAGGATGAACCGCATCATCGAAATCAACGAGAAGAATATGTATGCCGTGGTTGAGCCGTACGTGATCTCGGCACAGCTCCAGGCGGAGTTGATGAAAAGGGGTCTGCATCTCAACCTGAAGGGGGCCGGCTCCAACTGCTCGGCGATGCTCCGGGGGCACGGGCATTTGGATCAAACCACAAGTGGAGATGACCGAAACCATTTGGCAATCGAATGGGTCACTCCCGCGGGGGACATCGTGAGGTCCGGTTCGCTGGCATCCTCGGATGAGTGGTTCTGTGGTGACGGTCCGGGCCCATCTTTAAGGAGCATACTTACGAGTGCTGTGCCGCCGGGCGTCACGCCGGGTGTGTTTACGAAGGCCGCCATGAAGATTTATCACTGGCCGGGCCCCTCCAAATTTCCAATCGAAGGGACATCGCCAAATTACTTCCTGCGTGAGATACCGCCGAACTTCATGGCGCGATATTTCAGCTTTCCGACCGTCGAGAAAATGTGGGAGGCGGAACTCAAGATCGGAGAAAGTGAAATAGCGTTCGAGCTCATGGGTTTTAATGTGGCCATGGTAGCCGCGAATATCACTACAAGTAATGAAGAAGAGGAAGAAACTTTCAAGCGGCTCGGCAAGGCGGTGCAGGGGCCCGGCTTCTTTGTCATCATAGCCGGCAACTCCTCGGCAGACTTCGAATACAAGAGACGAGTATTGCAGCACATTGTCAGCGAAGCTGGCGGGAAGTCTCTGGCACCCCTCGAGGATCCCAGGATTGAAGGAATCCTGTTGTGCCAGTGCATCAGAATTTCCGCCTCTATTAGAGAGACGTTTCGTCCAGGAGGTGCCTTTAATTCCATTCCCGTCATGGGCCAAAGAGACTTGACGATCAAGTGGGCGATCGGAGCCGGCAAGGCGAAGGAGCCTTTGATCGCAAAGGGCCTGATCGTCGATGATGGCGGAGCCTTTTTTGGCTGGGGCGTGGAACAGGGGCATCTTGGCAAAACCGAAATATTCTGCAAATTCGATCCTCAGAACCCGGAAGCCAAAGCGGCGGTCGAGGAATGGCAAAAAGAGCAAAGTACGAGGGCTTTCAAGGAACGCTACTTCGCGTTGTTGGCGGGCCAAAACGAGGAAGTCGGGCGAGGTTTATCGAATTACCATATATGGTGGAATAAGATTCAGAAAGAACTTGATCCGAATCGCGTATCCCCAGAGGGAGGCGCACTTGTCTAGTCCCTGCTAAAAGGGGATGAAGCGGTCGTTTTTCACTTCCCCGCCGCCTTGGGAATTTGCGTTAGATTTCCGCAAGTCGACGCGGATTCGACGCTAGTTGCAGCGAGAGCCTTGATCAAGCCTCTTCAAGAACGTGTGTGTTGAATCCAAAGGCTCTGGCGTTTACAAAATCATCTACAGCTGTGTAGACGAAATACCAGAAGGCGCGAATATCTCATTGAAAGGAATGGTCGGGGCGAGTGGATTTGAACCACCGGCCTCCTGGTCCCGAACCATGGCAGTGCAAAATCTAAGCTGCTGAATTGGCTTGGGTTCTCCTGTGCAGCCCTCTCGCTAAGTGCGCTACGATTTGCGCTACTCCCCTCGCGGGCGCGAGGAGGACCTTGCACCTAGAAAATTAACCGCAGTGAGTTCCGAGCGACGGGCAGGCGCGTCATGCAGAAAGACAATCCCGAACTGATCTCCCTAGTTTCAAACCAGATGAACCCCGGAAATGCTGCACGCCATTGATTCTGTGGCTGATAAGAGTCTTGGCCAAGAACAGCTCCGACATCTTAGACCCGTTCGATCAGAGCACATGCCCTCGGCTGTTCACAACGCGGCCCAATCCAACTTGAGGCATCGCTCGAATCGGACCGGTACCACAACGCTAAGCCCAGCGTGTTTCTATAAGCACTATAGGCATATTGATGTCTATGTAATCTATTTGTGACGCTGATTCTGGCGTTAGAGGTTGTCACACACCAGTGTATTTCCGCCCGTATCTGTCGCTCTGCTCCCACAACGCAATTCCCTCGCTTTGTCCAAGAAGCACGCTCAGGAACTTCCGCCGATTAACTTTCGATGCATGTAATTGCCTTGTGGATCACAACCCAATGAATACCTGTCGCCGTTTGCGAGTCGAGGTTTCGGCTGCTCGCTGACGCCGGAGGAGGAACACACGCCATGAACATACGGACGAAGAGAGAGTACTCGTTGACACATCGGATCAGAAGCGTCGCTATAGGTCTGTTCTTGTGTGCGATTGTGCTGTGCACGCTCACTGGAGGTGCGGCGGCCCAGTCAAACCCGACGTGTTTTGTTAACGTTGGTTGGTGCAATGTTTGTGGTGATCCGGTAGTCCCAGGAGCATATGACTGCACCACCGAAACTGTTTTCTTCATCGACTGCAAACTTGCGGCGGTGTGTCCTCCATACGCCATCGAGACGGGATGTAACTGTTGACCTGACCGGGGATTTTTGTACCAGGTGAAATGAGAGAGAATTCACTTGGAGGAAGACCGGCCATGCCCATGAAGAGATACAAGGCGGAGCAGATTGTGAATTTGCTGCGGCAGATTGAAGTAGA